>Ga0180030_1252406_pt1 | contig 12611 bp, 8 predicted proteins | sample BioARNtimezero_2_FD_135995 | JGI IMG/M metagenome (GOLD analysis project Ga0180030, IMG submission 135995) | Anaerobic biogas reactor microbial communites from Seattle, Washington, USA - Biogas_R2-A RNA time zero (Metagenome Metatranscriptome) | ecosystem: Engineered > Bioreactor > Anaerobic >...
ATTTATAACTTTTATACTAATGATATCAATTAAAGAATCTAATATCAATTAATTTAAAATTATTATTTAAACGGTATAATAGGGTATAATGAAGATTAGTGATTGTCTTTTTCATGTAGTTCATAAGTTCCACATTTTGACAAATTCTTTTAATTTTTATTGAACATATGGGTAAAATCCAAATAACTTATACGGTTGAGATGTCTGAGCATCAAAGTTGTTTTTCACCAATTTCAGGTTATTGTTCTTACAATGGGAATAGATCCAGAAAAATCTGAAACATTACCCCAGAAGGAGGAGACCATGTGTTCATCAAATTTAGCTGTTCTAAAATGTGTGAACAAGCAGCTTAAAATTTGGCTGTTAGTCGTAGCTTTTGTTTCATTATCTGTAAAAACTAGTTTTTCCAGTATAATTGATGAAAAGATGCCTGGTTCCATTCCAAAAGAGATAGTCGATGACTGGAAAGCTCAGGGTGGGACTGCTGAACAAATTAAAGCGTCTCTTCCTGCAGAATACGCAGAAAAATGTGACGGTTCCTTCGAGAGTGCCTGTCATTGGCGGCGTGTGTACAGAATGAAACCTTATGCCGAAGATATTCAGAAAATCATTTTTGCAAAACACCATAACATGGGTGGTCCATTGGTAGGATTTACAGAAGGACTTTGGCCGATGTCCGTAGCTACTGAATGGGAAAACCAATCCGCCCTCTGTTTACTGGAATTTAAGGACTATTATTCAAAACATTCGTACATTCTTGAAGATCCAAGTGGTGTTTTAAAAGATCCTTGTGTATCATTTGATGGTAAAAAACTTCTTTTTGCCTGGTGCAAAGGTTCTGGCTCTTCAAGAGGCGGTTTCGCCATGCCTGAAGGTTTTAAACTTTTTGAACTTGAATTAGATGATCCCTCAAAACAACGGCAAATTACACATAACCCATCAGGACTCAAAGTATCTGATTATGAGCCGTGCTATCTGCAGAATGGTGATATAATGTTCAATTCATCAAGATGCTTTGGCATGGTAGACTGTGCATACAACCAAACCAGCAATCTTTATATGTGTCACGAAAGTGGAAAATATCTCCGAAGAGTGTGTTACGATCAGGTACATACATTTTATCCGGTTCTAATGGATAACGGAAAGGTAATGTACACCAGATGGGAATATAATGACCGTACCTTGATGAATGCTATGGGACTGTTTACCATGAATCCCGATGGTACCAATCAAACTGAATATTTTGGAAATCAGTTAACATGGCCCATGACTATCATTCATGGACGTCAAATTCCTGGTAGCAGTAAAATTATGGCTGTCATTAGTGGGCATCACGCAACCTACAATGGTGAACTTGTTGTAATAGATCCCTATCTGGGCCGGAACAGTTCAAGTTCTGTTCAGCTTGTAGCTCCAAAAAGAGAGCCTAAAAACACTTTTTTCCTTGGTACCGATGGTGGTGTTGAGTTTACATTTCAAAATCCCTGGCCCCTTGATGAAGAAAATTTCCTGATCTCCTGGAGACCTAGTTCATCAACAAAACTTTTTAAACTCTATTTTATGAATGTTGATGGCGAACGGGAACTTATTGCGTGGGATGATCAGTCTGTAAGCCAGCCTGTGCTTCTAAAAGAAAGAGAAAAACCCCCAATGCCCAGAGTAGGTGCAGACTGGACTAAAAAAACCGGCGTGTTTACGGTTGAAGACGTTCATTATGGTACTGGTATGGTACAAAGCGGTGGCAAGCAGGTTCCTCAAGGAACTGTCAAGAAAATTCGTGTTGTCGCACTTGATTACAGAATAAACCATCAGGTCGGATATACTGGAAGCGATTACGACGGATACCAAATGACACCTGTTTCGCGATGGACCGGATCATGGGAAGCTAAACGGGTTTTAGGTGAAGCCCCTGTTTATGAGGACGGTTCAGCATCTTTTGAAGTTCCTGCCCTTGAACCGGTTTACTTTCAGTTACTTGATGAAAATGGTTATTGCGTTCAGACCATGAGAAGCTGGTCGACTCTCATGCCAGGTGAAACTTTCAGTTGTTATGGATGCCATGAAGACAAAAATGAAAGCTTTCCACCAAAAGGCCAGTCTATTGCAGGTCAAACAGGGCCTAAGCCATTGACACCATTTAATGGCATTGAAAATGAAGGTTTCAATTACCGCAAATTTGTTCAGCCGATCTGGGATGAACATTGTATAGAATGTCATGATGGTACACAAAAACCTGATCTTCGTGGTGATCTTATATGGTGTGAGGATCTCAATCAAAATAAACATGCACTTAATCGTCCTTCTAAAAAATATTGGACCCGCTCCTATATATCACTTACTGAGGACGAAGGAGCATATGTCAAATGGATTAACCTTTATGATCCCGCCCCTCCTAAACGTGCATATTTTAGTGAAAGTTCAAAAAACAGCAAATTGATGCAGAAAATTGAAGGTGGTCATAAAGGAGCAACCCTTTCACAATCCGAAAAAGAGATCATTGCCTGCTGGATTGATCTATGTATTCCACATGCAGGATACTATACAGACTTTATGAAATCTTCAGATTCTACTGCTTTTATGAAAGCTCTGGAAAATCGCATCAACCACGAGAAAATTGAAAAAACTAACATAGAAGAGTTTGTAGCTGATGGTCAATATTTACAAGATTTATACAATCCAACTTCAATCAGTTATTTTAACTCTGATGATATCAAATCAATAAACACAAACAAACATATTTCCAATATCAAATTCCTGGCAAATGAAAGAATCCTTTTCGTTACAGCAACAGGAGATATTGAATTTACACTTCTTGACCTTTGTGGGAGGCAGTTAAATAAATCCAATATCTTTGCTGAAAATACAAATGCAAAACGGTCAATGTATATACCTTTGCCTTCTTCATTGAGCAGGGGAATTTATATTGCTAAAATTTCTGACAATCATTCAACCAGAGAAAGATTGATTTCAGTTGTACGTTAAAAAAAACGATAATAATTATTTTTTTCCACTTCGGTTTTCAAAAACCGGAGTGGAATATTTTTGTAACCTGTTCATTTTAAATTTTGTAGCCAGCAAACACGGAGGTGATTAATGCACACAGTTTTTGACACAACAAAGGGAATGAAACTAACAACATTCTCAACACCATCCGGAGTTCAGGAATGTTATTTCACATTGGTATCCAGTGAAGGTCTCTCTTTTGAGGATGCAATCAGTGAATTAACCGACCTGTATGCTGCAACTCTTCTCGAAAATGGTCTTGATGAATCTACTTTACAATTTACAAGATTCTATTTCAGTGATATTACAAATGATTTCAATTTCCTGATTAATTCTGATCTGTTCCAGAAAGTATCACCCGGTGCAGTCTCTTTCATTCAACAAGGTCCTCTTGGTGGAGGTCCGTTAGGAATGTTAGTTTACCACATAAAATCTGAAATAGGTTCATTCCGTCAGAATCTTTTTACGAATCAAAAAGATTACAACTCTCAGAAAGTATGTACTGCTGGAAAAAACTATTCTATTCTTTGGTGTACAAATTTTACTGATAATTCATCATCCGATTCTGCATCTCAAACCCGAAATATTTTTTCAGATTACACAAAATGTCTTCAGTGGCATAAAATGGATCTCAGACATAATACTATCCGTACATGGATCTATGTAAGAGATATAGATAACAACTATGCTGGTATGGTTAAGGAACGAAGGGAATTGTTTGACAAAATTGGGCTAACACCTCAAACAAGATATATCGCATCAACAGGAATTGAGGGTAAATCCTTTGATCCACATCGTCTTGTTTCTATGGATGCTCTTAATATAGGGAACATAAAAGAAGAACAGATTATAAAAATGGAAGCTCTTGATAATCTTTCATGCACAAGTGTGTATGGGGTTACATTCGATCGTGGAACACGAATCCGTTTCGGTGACAGGTCTCATTTTTATATTTCCGGTACTGCAAGTATCGATAAAAATGGCAACATTCTTTACGAAAGCGATGTCAGGAAACAACTTGACAGAACTATCGATAATGTGGAAGCACTTCTTGAACCCCATGGTGCAAAACTTTCTGACATGATGTACCTTATTCTTTATCTCCGTAACCCGAAGCATTATTCTTTACTAACTGATATATTGAACAAAAGAATACCGGATAATGTTTCCTTGATTACTGTTGAAGGTCCTGTTTGCAGACCGGGGTGGCTGGTTGAAATGGAAGGCGTTGGTATTATTTCGGATAAGACAGAATACCCTCCCCTTCTTTAGTTCATATTTATAATAAAATAGTTCAATATATTTGGAAATTATTATTGAAATTAATCGATTTTTTCTTATATTATAGGTTGAGTTTATTATCGTACTACCCACAAGCCAAGGATAGACATATATGAAATATCTTTTTAAAAGCAGTTATGCGCTTTTATTAGTCCTTTTATTACCTTTTACGGTTTTTGTTAATCCAATCGAAAAAGTGGATATTTTTGACTCTGCAAACAATCATCTCATGTTTATTAATTTTAAATATGATAACAGCGGAAATAATATTTCACGTTCTATTTACATGAGTGACAGCACATTTATTCGTGAAGTTTTAATCGATGGTAATAAAGAGTATTCGATTAACTTTAATGGGGATACCGTTTTAACTTCCAATTATAATAAAGATGGTTCTTCAACAAATCTCTCTGTTTTAGATCAGTTTAATCTGGATATGCTGGGCGGACAAATCAGCTACAGCGAAAATTCTTCAAATAACTTTGAAGTAAAACAAAAAGGATCTGTGATTAACAAGATTTCTTATGAAACCAACTCTGATAAAACCAGAATTAATATATTGAACTCCTCAGGTGAACTTCAATTCTACGCCACTATCAATGATACCACAAGCATTTTGACAAGAAACAAACGAAATACATTTTCGGCACCTTCTTTAAAAATGAACAATAACCAGATCAAGATTCATTTTAACCTTTCCAAGGCATCAATAATTAATTGCGAACTTGTTTCACTGTCCGGGCGTAGAATTGCCAAACTGATTTCTAAGAAAGCTTTAAAAGGCACTCAAAATGAAATCATAAAAATCCCAGAAAAAATACCCGCCCTATCTAGTGGCGTTTACTTTTTAACTCTATCCGTAGATGGAAAACGAGTGTTTAACGAAAAAATACTAATGCAAAATTCCGGAAGGGGATTTTAAATGATTAATTCAACTGTAAAAAAAACATTCGCTTTATTTTTATTCATGATTATCATTGGATCAGGATACTGCCAGGATATAAAAACTATTGTATCTCCAGGTGTTCTATTTGAAGCCTTGGCACTTAACCATGACCTTCCTACAGCTTTGCGTCCAACATACTCCTCTCCTACTGATCTGGCAGTTTCTTCTGATGGAAAATACCTTTTTGTTGCTGAACAAACTGCTAAACGAATCACTGTCATTGATCGTGCTACCAACGAGGTAACAAAGCGTATAAAACTTCCCAATGAAGTTACCGGAATTACACTTTCTAATGATGATTCAAAAATATATGCTACATGTGCATCAGAATTATGGCCAGCCGGATTTGTTCATGAAATTGACATCTCTTCCGCGAAATCAGTTCGTAAAACGGCAGTTGGACATATGGCACGAAATCCGGTTTTATCTCCTGATGGAAACATTCTTTTTGTTTGCAATACTTTTAACAATGACATCTCTTTTGTTGATGTTGGCTCCATGAAAGAAACCAAACGTGTTGAGGTAATCAGGGAACCATATAGTGCTGCTATAACTCCTGACGGGAAAACTCTTGTTGTTGGCAATTCGCTGCCAGATGAAAAAGCTACTGATTCTCTCAAAATATCAAGCAAAATTTCCTTGATTAATGTACAAAACACTGACGATGTAACTCATGTTCCCCTCTTTAGAGAAAGAGAAGTTTTTGGAACTCATTCAGTTTTTGGCGTTGCCATTACAAATGATAGTAAATATGCATTTATCACTCATCTTATTGGACAGATCAATATACCAGCTACTATTATAACCCAGGGTTGGATACATCTGAACAATCTATCAATCATTGATCTCCAAAAGAAAGAACTTCTCAATACCTTTACTGTCGATATCAAGTCGGACAATGGTGCTGGTAACCCATGGGAAGTTGCAATTACTGAAAATGATTCTTTTGTTTGTATCGCACATTCAGGTTCTGAGCAAGTTTCAATTTATCGTGTTGATGAACTTATCAATCTGGCAAAAGAGGATAAGAGCTATCATAACAGATTCCTTTATGGTTTAGTTTCACGCGCTATAATTCCGGTTAAAAGTAAGGGTCCGCGAGCTTTGACTGTCCATGACGGCAAAGTTTTTACTGCCGGTTATTTTTCTGAAATCGTTGAAGAAATTGATATTGACATTATCAATAAAGGTGCCGTAACAGAAGCGAAACTAAAGGAATCAATGAATACCATCAACATAGTAGAGTCACCTCCAGCCATGAATGCTTTAAGAGCAGGTGAGTATTATTTCTATTCCGCTACCATTTGTGCCGAGAACTGGCAATCATGCCACTCTTGTCATCCGTTTACAAGACCGGATGGTATGAACTGGATTCTTAATGAAAAAACCTCACAGCAAATCCCTAAAAATGCTAAATCCATGCTTTATTCCTGGTGGACACCTCCTACAAACTGGACAGCTAAAAGAGCTACTGCATACGAATCGATACGCATGGGATTTCAAAATGAGTTGCATGTCAATTATACTTTTCTCTCGTATGAGACAGAATGCATGGACACATTTTTCATGTATCTTAAGCCGGTTCCAAGTCCTTATCTATCTAAAGGAAAACTAACCGATTCGGCTCTAAAAGGTAAGGAAATATATGAAGATACAAAGAAAACTGATTGTATAGTTTGTCATCCTGCACCATTATTTACAAAAGTTGGAGAATCCGCATGGTCGAAGAGTTTCATTCCTGATGTTGAAACAAACATCATTATTCCTCATTTACATGAAACCTGGAGAACTTCTCCTTATGACCACATTGGATCAACGACTCTTGAAGAAATCATTAAAGATTATGATACCCATACTAATGCAGGTAAGAATCTTAGTGAAAAAGAATTGAATTATCTTTATGAATATGTTTTATCGCTTTAAAACATCATAATGAGATCTTTCATAAGATTGAATATTAAACAGGAAGGCTAAATTATGTCGTATAAAAATATAATGATATTTATACTTACAGCTTGTTTTTTAACTGCTGCAGACACTATTTCATCAAATTTTTCTTTTTCTCCGTGGGGCTTTTTTACATTTGGAAGAGTTGAGAGCTCAATAAATGATGAATCGACCCTTGCTGATCCTGATTTTACAAATTTCTGGATTTCTGATTTCGATGCAGGATTTAAAGCTACATTGGAAGTTGGCGAATATGGAAAAATCCGTTTTAATTTTGGATACACAACCGGATTTCCAATTATTAATGAGAGAATGAGTGCACCCATTGAAGCTGTTAAGAAAAATTTTAAGACATACTTACTTGATGCAGCAATGGAGCATACATTTTCAATTAATAATAAGCATACAATTTCCACTGAATTCGGTTTTTTCCCTTTCAAATATAATCCACAAGTTCGAAATCTTGGAGAATATCTTTTCAGGAGTACAATATACCCTACTGTCATCTATAACAACTTTGATATTGCTGACGAAAAACTTGTTGGTCTTCATGGAAAATATAAATACGCTTTCAATGATTTAAGCAATATTCAGGCTGATCTGTTATTTACGAGTGAACAAAATATTTATCCACTTCACGACTTTTCTTTGTCCTACATTTTTACCGGCAATTTTTTCAATTTTATTAATCTTGGTGCAGGAATAATGCATTCACACCTTATTCCAATAGATAAAAAACATATTATTCCTGCAGATCGCGATGAAAAATCTTTGATTGGTTCATCAAACTACAATTTCTATGCTTTCGAAGATAATTCAGGTAATATAACCAAATATACTTTTAAAGGAACAAAAGCAATGGGCAGAATCACACTTGACCCTAAAGCTTTTTTCGATCTGAGGTTTTTTGGCTCTGAAGATCTGAAACTGTACGGTGAAATAAATGTACTTGGAATTAAAAACTTCAAAGGCTGGTATGAAAATCGCAATAACCGACTGGTATATAATTTAGGTTTTAATTTACCGGGATTCAAAATTCTTGATGTTTTAGCGGTTGAAGGTGAATATTGGGATAACCCATACCCGAATGCATTGCAAAATGTATGGAAACAGGGTTCTCCCGTACCATATCCTGGTGACGATAGAACAACACCAAATTATTACAGATTTCATGACGATCTTGATACAACCTACTCATTTAAACCCTTAACCGGTGATGAATGGAGATGGTCTATTTATGCTTCCAAAACCATTTTCAACAGACTTAGTCTTATTTGCCAATTCGCAAGCGACCATACCATGCGTGATAAATACTTTTATAACCTGAAGTCCTATACAGAAATGGTTCCAAGAACAAAGGACTGGTACTGGATTGCAAAGATAAAATACTCTTATTAAAACCTGTTTTTGATTCTTGCCTTAATCAACATATCGCCTTATGATTACTATTGAGTATAATCGAAAGGCGATATATATTTTTGTAATACAATGGATTATATTAAAAAAACACTTCTTTTTCTTTCTTCTCTAAAAATCACATTAATATGTTTATTATTCCTGTGCATATTTGTAATCTGGGGAACATTTTACCAGGTTGAATACGGTATTCATGCAGCCCAGGAACGTTTTTTCAGTTCCTGGATACTGATGATCAATAATTTTTTCCCTGTTCCTGGTGTTAAAACCATATTAACACTTCTTTCAATCAATCTGCTTTTCACTGGTTTACGTTCGTATCTTTTTCGTCTCGAAAAATTCGGAATATTCCTTATGCATGCCGGTTCAGCTGTTTTGTTGATCGGTTCAGGGATCTCCTCTTTTCTCGTTAGTGAATCATCTCTTTCCCTTGCCGAAGGTGATCAATCTTCTGTTGCAATCGATTTTGCTAATTGGGAGCTTATGTCTTTTGTAAACAAATCCAACAAAAATACAGATAAAAACGAAACCTTTAAAACTGAGTTTTCTGTCATCAAACCGGGTAATATCCTCAAGTTTAAAAATGGTACAAATATTCATATAAAAAAAGTATACAAAAACTGTGATGCTTTTGGTGCATCTTTAACCGATATTGATTCTCTTCAATCCAAACCGGTTTCCAAAAACAGATTAGAAAATATCCCGGGCATTATTCTTTCTCTTTCAAAAAAAGGTGTTTCTGACCTTAGAACTCCGAATATATCGCTTTATGGCGGCGCTGGTATGCCAACCACCTTTTTGCTGGGCAAAGATACAATATCACTATCAATTCAACCCAAACAGGTTAAGCTTCCTGTAAGCATCAGACTTGTAAATTTTTTAAAGGAAAACCATCCGGGCACAAATGAAGCCAAAAGTTATGAAAGCCATATTCATGCAAATGGTCCGGACCTGGACAGAAAAATTATAATTTCCATGAATAAACCATTCAGATATCAATCATTTACATTTTACCAGTCCGGGTACACACAAAATGAAAATGGCCAATATATTTCATCCCTTTCTGTTATCGAAAACCCTGCTCGCTTTGTACCCTACCTGGCAGGACTGACCATTATGATCGGATTATCTTTCCATTTTATTGTCAAGTTTATTTATGCTTACCGAAGAACGAGGCAAAAGCATGAATAAGATATTACGAACTCTGTTATTAATTACTTTTTTTACCTCCTTCTTGTTTATTAATAATACTCAGGCCAGCAAAAAACGATCATCAGGTTTTTTATCTGTTAAAAAGCTTGAAAGGATAATTGTACTTGAAGCCGGGAGGAAAAAACCTTTGGAGACTTTTGCACGTAACAAACTTCTCCAGTTTTCCGGTAAACAAAGAATCAAAGGTTTCTCTGCTATCCAGTGGCTTTCACGGGTCATTTTTGACCCTGCCAGTGCTGATAATGATCTGATATTTCTCATTAACAATCCCGAAGTAGCTGACGCACTGTCAATCAAATCACGATCCAAAAGACGCTATTGTTTTGCAGAACTGTTCCCGGCATGGGAAAAGATTGTAGATCATTCCAGAAAAGCATATGCAAAAGATCCATCCAACTGGTCTTCATTTGAAAAAGAGATGATCCAGACATACCGAAATATTGAGGAGTATCAATCATTAAGATCGGTTTTCAGCTTTCTTTCTCCCAATCCTCATTTTACTATTTCAGATTCATCACTGTCTGCGCGATTCGGGTTTAAGCCAGATTATGTTCCTTCATTTTTTGATCTTTTGTCCCGTTCAGAAATCATTGTCGAAAACATGAAAGCAATTCAACAAAAAGAAATTAATGACCTTTCCCACGATGAAATATCAGTTTTGAGACTTGCACAAAACATGTTCGAACTTGAAAAATCAATCGACAATCCCTCTCCTCACATAATACCTGTTACAAAAGATGGTATAGAAAACTGGCTTAGCCCCTGGGAATATCTTAAACAGTTCAAATCTTCTTCTGTAAATAATAAGCCTGTACTGATGTTAATCAGTATTCGTGAAGCGTATCTTGCAAGAAATCAGGCATTGTTTGACAAATCTATTGATGAATACCAAAAGGTGATAGCTGAATACGTTCGTGATAAAATTTCAGTTCCTGAACCCGGCCTCGAACTCCTTTATAATAAAACAAACCCATTTTTCTGGTCAAAGATACTTTATGGATTAGCGGCGCTGTTATCTCTGCTTACAGCAGCTCCAATAACCAGAAAAACTTTTATGGTCAGTTTATGTTTGATTATTCCAGGTTTCATTTTTCATACTGCAGCAATTATTGCACGTATGATAATAATGTCCCATCCTCCAGTAACCAATCTTTATGAAACTTTTATTTTCACAGCCTGGGCATCTGTCTTATTAGGATTAATTCTTGAATTGATGAAAGTACGATCTTTAGGGGTTTTAACTGCATCTTTGACCGGCTTTCTTTTCATTCATATTGCAGGAAAATATGCGCTTGATGGAGATACGCTTGGAATGTTGGCTGCAATCCTTGATTCTTCATTCTGGCTGACTACGCATATTGTTACAATATCTCTGGGATATGCCGGATGTATAGGAGCCGGATTACTGGGTCATGTTTACCTGATTTATCAGATGACAAAAGCAGACAACTCCAGATATGAGGAACAGATATCCCGCTCTGTTTATGGATTTATTGCATTTGGTTTTGTTTTCACGATAATCGGAACAATATTTGGTGGTCTGTGGGCTGACCAGGCATGGGGAAGATTCTGGGGATGGGACCCTAAAGAGAATGGAGCTCTCCTTATAATTTTATGGTGCCTTATCATCTTGCATGCAAAATCCGGTGGTTTTATAAAAAATACAGGCATGGCAGTAGGATCAATAATAACAACTGTTCTTGTTATGTGTGCATGGATTGGTGTCAATCTATTAGGCATTGGTCTTCATGCATATGGTTTTACGTCCCTGGGAGCCTGGTATCTTATTTCATTCATACTATTTGAATTAATCTTTTTGTCTGTAACAGGTTATATTTTAGCTTCCAAAAAGAACAAATCATCTCTTGTGCAAAAATCTACTTAAAATTATTCCGATAAGGATTACGTTTTTTTTGCAGAATGGAGATGTAACATACTTGAAAATGTTTTTTCCAAAAATACCGATTTTTTAAATACATAATGGAAAATTAATTATTTATAACTACTCAGGTATCAGTAATCATTTACAGATTTTTTGATTGTTACATGTTACAAAATGTTGTTTATAATAATTATGTAATCACTGAAAGCATCTTATTCGTTAAATAATAACGATCCTTACCTGAGTAGTTAAAATAAAGCATATCATGCTTATGCTGATTCAGTGATCTCGCTTTTCCCAGATTTTATCTTTTATAGCGTTTCGAATGAAATTCAGATGTTTTTTTTCGTCTTTATAGTTCGATGTAATTATTTCATGGATTTTTGGATCAACGAACCACGTATCTGCTTCGGCATATTCATCATTGGTCATTATCTCACCTTTTTCAAGGGCTTTCAATACACCTTCGGTTCCAGACAACCCTTCAATAGCAGTTATCCCCTGAAGAAACACACCTTTCAAATCCGGAAAGGAGGATGATGGGGTCAGGCCCATTGTACGAAGCAGGTCTGAAATGGAGTAGATATGACGCTCGTGGTCCTTACGAAATTGAAGTATCTGGTTTTTCAGTTCATCATCATCGATTCTTTCTAATGCTTTATCATAACTTTGTAGTGCATCATAATCGGTTTTCTGAAGTGTTTCCAGCTTTTTTACCAGTTCTTTTTGTTCCATACAGCCTCCTGAATTAAATTTTTGCCTATACCTGAATCAGACGATTCCTTTTTGCGAGTCTTTCGGATATTGGCTTAATGGTTTCATACATGCTTGCCTGTATAACCCAGGTAAATTGTAATCTTCACAGCACAAAGTCCTTGCTGCGGAAGTACCGTTCTCTCAGCTCATCATAAATTTATCGTCTCC
>Ga0180030_1151565_pt1 | contig 12444 bp, 8 predicted proteins | sample BioARNtimezero_2_FD_135995 | JGI IMG/M metagenome (GOLD analysis project Ga0180030, IMG submission 135995) | Anaerobic biogas reactor microbial communites from Seattle, Washington, USA - Biogas_R2-A RNA time zero (Metagenome Metatranscriptome) | ecosystem: Engineered > Bioreactor > Anaerobic >...
CTTTGGCATAAAGTCCAGTGGCTTCCTGACCCCAATAGCGGGTGATCAGAAAGATCGGGACGCCCACAGAAACTGCATTCGCCGCGAAACCCCAATACTCATAAAGAGGATAGCGCTTGAATTCCTTTGCCACGGAAACAATGCCTTTCAGACTAACGCTGCGCAGCATCTCCCAAAAATCTCTGCGGATAAAGGATATTAGCAGCACCCCCGTCACCAGCACATTGGACAACACCCTGATGAAGATCATGTTACCTTCGCTCACCTTGCCCAAAGCACCGAAAATGAGCAGCAAGGCGGTGTTGGAAATGGAACTCAAAATCATGGAGCCGGAGATGGCAACAAACTTCTTCTGCCCTGAAAACCAAAACCTCAACAGAATTGCCAGGGAAGTTATGGCGGCAGAAAGAAACATGACCGCCCCATATTTCTCAAAGGGAAAGTCCGCCTTTCCATATTGGCTGATCTGCTTGTAAAAGGGCGCAACTATCACCAGCATCAAAGTCATTATCAGCAGAGACAGTGCCACAAGGTTGTATGCCTTTTCCTTGGTGCTGGCTTGCACAATGGCAAAATTGTAACGCAAAAACATCAAGCCCGACAAGATGTTCATCACCGATGTGTAATATGCGCCAACACCCCAGGGAATGGGCCCCCACATACGTGAAATCCAAGGCTCCGCAAAAAAACCGATTATTGTGGAAACCAAGGGGCCCAGCGAGATAATGCCGATATTCTTGATGTATTGGTTGTTTACTGCCGGCATTATCGATCTCCTTCCCTGGCAATCAAGCCCAACAAGTTTGCCGATCCAATGTCTTTTAAGTTGCCATTTACGTGATTGTTACATTTATCTGTTTGCAAAATATTCTTATCCTTTCCGTTGTTCAAAAATTCTTATCCAATCCAAAGAATTCGGTTCTTCATCCTCTTCGAGCGCAGTCCTGGGAAAACATTCAAGACATTAATTTGATTTATTCCCCAACCAAGCTGATGAGATATTCGCCATAACCGCTTTTTTTGATGGGTTCGGCGAGCTTGAGCAACTGCTCTTTGTCGATGAAGCCCTTGCGGTAGGCGATTTCTTCGATGCAACTGATTTTGAAGCCCTGGCGGTGTTCGATGATTTCCACAAACTGCGAAGCCTGCAAGAGCGTTTCAAAGGTTCCCGTATCCAGCCAGGCTGTGCCACGTCCAAAGGCAATCACATCCAGCTTTCCCTGCGCCAGATAGGTCTTGTTCACATCCGTAATCTCATATTCGCCCCGGGCTGAGGGCTTGAGCTTTGCCGCCACTTCCAAGACGCTGTTGTCGTAAAAATAGAGTCCGGGGACGGCGAAATTGGATTTTGGCTGGGCAGGTTTTTCTTCCAGACTGATGGCTTGGTTTTTGTGGTCAAATTCCACCACTCCATAGCGTTGGGGGTCTTTCACAGGGTAGGCTGTAACGATTGCGCCATCGGGGTCGGTGCATTTATCCAAACGTTTGGCGAGATCAGCACCGTAGAAGATATTGTCGCCCAAAATCAGGCAGACTTTGTCTGAACCCACAAAATCGGCACCAATCACAAAAGCCTGGGCCAGGCCGTTGGGAACCGCCTGCACCTGATATGCAAAGCGCATGCCCAGTTGGCTTCCGTCGCCCAAAAGCTTTTGGAAACTGGCTTGGTCTTCAGGGGTGGTGATGATCAAAACCTCCCGGATGCCGGTGAGCATCAGGGTGGAAAGCGGATAGTAGATCATCGGTTTGTCGTAAACCGGCATCAATTGTTTGCTGACGGAAATGGTTAAAGGGTGCAGGCGGGTTCCGGAGCCGCCGGCGAGAATGATTCCTTTCATCGGAACTCCTTAACAGGGTTTGGAGGCTAAAAGGTTAAATCGGTTTTGGTTTTCTTATTTTTGTCACATAAGGAAATTGATAGCTTTATGGAAGCTTTCACCCCACGCTTTCGCCGGGTTGCTTGCAAAGAGGCAGCGTCCAGGCTTGGCTAATGCGCTGTATTGATTTGTGTTAGGCAGACATCATTTTGGGGTACAACACTATTTTGGAACCTTGCTCTGAACATTTACCTAATTTGGTTATAGCATTGTTTTTTCAATGTATTTAGAGTTCATTAACCGGGTAAGCCCCATATATTTCAATTTAAATGTCAACACATCCCCCACATTATATCCCCGGGTGTTTTCTCCCAAGTCGTAAACAGACAGGTCGGAACTATTGCCAAAAAACTTTACTTTCTTATCAGTTGAGATAAGGTTTCTGGGATCAACGTCAATTTTCCCAAAATCAACAAGAGCCTTATAGCTGCCGTGTTCAGTTGAAGCTGAACCAGCGACATTATTGGCGCTTAGCCGCAAATTTTTTTCTGGCAGGCTCTCTTTCCTGTATAGTTCCAGTATATTGGCTTCAAACTCAAAACAATCTGTATTAAGATTGGCATATCTTTTGTCGGTATAGGGTGTGGTTCCCAAAAACACCGCTTCACCAATCCGAAAATGATTGACCCCAAGAGGCACTTCTCCAGTGTCCAAGAGAGGAAGTGTTATGGAGGTTCCTCCAGAAATCAGCTCCATTTTATGATTGTATTTTGCCTCAAGGAGCTGACCGTAGAGCACCAAATGCAACAATTTATCGTAAGTGGGTAAATCTCCAAACATACAACCAAGATTGGCTCCAATGCCTACAATCTTGATGTTTTCAAGTTCAAAGATATTATTATAAAATGGGATCAAACCCTCTCTTTTAATGCCTTCTCTCAGGTCTCCCATTTCAATCATGACAATGATATTGTGAATTTTCTCTGCTTTTTTGGCATCGAAATTTAAGCTTTGTATGGTGGCAAGCGAGGTTTCCAAAGAGATATCACTGTTTGCAACGATTTCCCCGCCATATTTGTCGAAGGTTGGCCTGATCACAATTGTTCTCAAATTATTGTGCAGTTCCTTGACCAGCTTCAATTCTTGCCACTGGGTCGACGAAATGGAGTGGATTTTGTTTATCAGCGGGTGTTCCAACACCATTGCAATTATCTCGCGCTCTCCGCCCAGACATTTTATTACCAACGACCATTCTTTATCGTTTTTTGCCATCAAAGCGTGGATTTTCTCGATATTATCATATATTCTGTCAATATGGATTTTTACTGTTGCCATTTTCCAACTCCCCTTCGTAGCGCATTTCAGCATATTTTGACACAAAACCAATATTCTCATACAGTTTTTTAGCAGGATTATCATATTCCACATGTAGGGCGATAGAGCTTGGCGAATTCTTAATCACCCGCTTGATCATACTCTTGCCTAAGCCTTTTCCCCTGTGGGATTCCTTCACGGCAATATAAACCAAAAAAACACTGGGAATGTATTCATCCATTCCACTTTGGTTTACAACTGTGATGCCTACCAAAACATTGTTTTCCAAGGCAACAAGAACATATCCACCCTTCCCCTCGTCTTTGGAAAAAGCGTAGTCCAAAGATTTGCTTATCGCCGAGACCGGATCATGAAACGGTTTCATCTCATTGTGAATGAATAATTCCACAGCACTGCGATCAACGAAACGTTCAAGACTCTCAAGTGTGTCAACCTGATTTATACTAATCATAATATATTCCTGCTTATGACAACGTCATTTATAGTAAGGGTATAGAAATGGGGATTTTTTGTTGTTACGGCAATATTCGACCACCTCGTTTGTAAATTCGCCGAATAAGGGACCGGCTATCATTTGGTGGTGAAGCCTGCCAATTTGACGCGTATTCAATTCCAGCACCCTAACCTCTTCGTTTGAATCCACAATAAAATCGAACCCCAATAGGCGATGATATGTATATTTGCTGCCAATTTCCCTGGCTAATGCAACCATCTTTTCATAGTGGGGAACTTTGGCAGTCTTGTAAAAATCCACATGTTCTGTGGCGCTGAATTTGTTCCCGTAATAATCCATCGCGAAATCATCCAGAAAACCCTCGGGACTGATTCCCTGTCGTAAACCTCCGTGTTTTAAATAGTGCAAAAACTTTTCGTTTTTATATGCATACCTGAAATATGAGTGTAGTATGTGGACTTCGTTCGTCTTAACCGATCTATAGGTAAAAATTCTTATAATATTGGTTGCATCAGAGCCAATATGTCCAAACCAATCGCTTTGTTTAATCCTTTCTTGCAGCACAAAATTATGGTATATCCCCTGTCGTAAACCATTTAGAAGATCCGAAACCTTGATCTCTTCCCCATCAATGTAAGCCAGGTTGTTCTTGAATTTGAGCAAACTTACGTTTTTCCCGGCTCCCGATTCTGTTGCCGGTTTCAGAATGTATTCGTAATCAGGATTCAAATTCAAAATAATCTTTTCAGCTTCCTTGTCAGTTAACCATTTGTAGTCTTTGTCATAAAAAGAACTGTTCATCCCTCTAAGGTAAACACGTGGAAACAGATCGGCATATTCGCTCAGATAGCGCTCATAAAAATTCTTGTCGTTATAAGGATAGCTAAATAATGTGTAGTTAAGGATAGGTTCTATGGCTGTATAATATATATAGTCTGTCACATAATAAGGAGATTCAACCCCGGATATACTAATCATACACTTGAGAAACAAAGATCCGGGATTCCTTCCAATAGATTTCCATAAAGTCTTGTAGTCCTTTCTTATCTCTGGCTTAACATCCGGCAACTGCTTACCCTTCAAAATCTTGCGAAATATACTATGATAACATAAGGCTCTGTTGAAATTAATGGCATAAAAATAGAGTTTTTGAGTTATATCTCTTACCAATGGCATTTTCTTGTCTCCAAAATGAATTTTCTAAGCTGGTCCCAAATGTCAGTGTAGATTCAAAATTTTGGTTTCTAAGCTTGTTTGAGCTTTTTCCAAAAGGGAATTCTGTATAAAAAAGTCTCCATGGCAGGGCATTATCCACGCAAAGGACACTATCGATTACTGTATTTATCGGAAAGTCTGGCAGACGAGGGGGTTTTTGATGAGTTTTCATACCCTCTGAAACAGGGCTGATCGTAAGCTCTTACACTTTGGGAAGTTCGTCATCAGGACGCAGAACATTGATCTCGACTAATCAATTTGGTTCTGGGCTGATAAATCATTTTTCAAAGTTCCAGGCAGCCGGGCATACAGATTCCTCTTAAGTGTTTTTATATTTGGGGCTGTCGGGGTCGGCAATAATGCCGTCACCCAGAATGCTGATGATCTCCCGCATTCCATCCGGCACTTTTTTACTGATCTGGAAGCCAAGCGTGTTCTTGATCTTTTCAAACGCGACCCGGTAATCTCTGGGGTCTTCGTTTTTTTGTACATATTTGACCTTCATGCTGGGAATCAACTTCGCCAGTTCTTCCGCCAGCATCTTTTTCTGGTAGTTTTCCTGGGTGTCTCCCACATTGAACACGTTTTTGTTTACCTGCGAAGGCTCGGCATCCAAGACATGGATACAGGCACGGGCGAGGTCTTCCACGTGGCAATAAGGACGCCAGAATTGCTCCCCAAAAATCACCAATTCTCTGCCCAAAGCCACATCACGGGTAAATTCGTTCACGGTCAGGTCAAAACGGATGCGCGGAGAAAGGCCATAAACGGTGGCAAAACGCAGGGCTGTGACGCAGAGGTCGTCCCGAAATTCAGTATTCAGCAGATGGTTTTCAAACTTCACTTTCAGTTCCGCATAAAGCGAAACCGGTCGCATGGGAGATTCTTCGGTGATAAAATCATCTCCTTCCATTTTGCCATAGTTGCTGCAGGTGGAGGCAAAGATAAAGCGTTTCACGCCCGGGGTTTGCGAACAAAGCTCCAGCAGCTTTTTGCTGCCCTCCCAATTTATGGTATTCGCCAATTCCGGCTGCTGGGCACAGGCGGGGTCGCCCACGATCGCTGCCAAATGGACCACCGCGTCCGCGGCTTCCAGCAATGGTTTCATGCTTTGCACATCGGTGATGTCCGCTTTCACAAAGCTGAATAGCGGGTCGTTGTAAACTCCAATCAGGCTTTCGCCTCCAAACATCAACTTGTCCACCGCCAAAACTTCTTTTCCTTGCTTCAGAAGCTGGCGAACCAGAACCGATCCAATGTATCCGGCTGCTCCGGTGACCAGAACTTTCATGTAGTCTCCTTCTTATCTGTATATAATTAAAATATCTTAAGCTAATCCCGCTTGAGTTCAACAAAGCCGCCACATGGCGCGCGATCGCCAGGCTGGCAGTCAAGCCGGGGGATTCGATGCCAATCAAATTCACCAAGCCACAAAGTCCGTGGGATGATTCCTCCTGAATATAAAAATCCCGGAAGCCATCCTCGGGACCCTGCAATTTGGCACGGATGCCGGTGTCGTCCGGTTCCAAATCCACAAGCGGCACATCCAGATAGCGGTTCACGGACACATGGAAATCTTCCAAATATTTGTCCTCGAACTGGTAGTCGATGCGGTCCACATAGAAGGCGTTGGGGCCAAATCTCACCTCACCATTCAGGTTCAGGGTGAGATGGATGCCCAGAAAAATGCCGGCGGGATCCGCAACCGGATAGATCAAATGCTTGATATCCTTGATTTTGGTGCTTTTATAGTATTCGCCCTTGCACCAATGCTGTTTCAGGGAGGAGCTTTGCAGATCGATGCCAGCCATTTGTGCAACTTGATCCGCCCAAAGTCCGGCACAGTTTAGCACCTGCTCACATTCAAACACATCGCCGTTGGTAAAACTTACCAGATAGCGATCCGCCTGCTTTTGGATCTGTGTCACTTCCATGCCGTAAACCACAAAGGCGCCCAGTTTTTCCGCCTGCTGTTCCAAACACTGCATGAAGGCATGGGTGTCGAAGATGCCGGTGCTGGGGAGATGTAGCCCGGCAACGCATTTCACCCGCGGTTCCAGGGCTTGGGTTTCAGCCTTGCTCATCATGCGCATGTCTGGGACGCCGTTTATCGTTCCCAGTTCCATATATTTGTTTAGCACGGAGATCTCGGCTTCATTGGTGGCAACGATGATTTTACCCGTTTTTTTGTGGGGAAGGGCGTTGCTTTCCAGGAAGTTATAGAGCAGCGAATTTCCTTCCGCGCAGAGCCTGGCCTTCAGCGAGCCCGGCTGATAATAATGACCGGCGTGTATCACTTCGCTGTTTCTGCTGCTGGTGTGGCGGCCAAAACTGGGTTCCTTGTCCACAAGCACCAGATCGGGATCATCCTGGGCAAGTTCGCGTGCAACTGCCAAACCCACTGCTCCCGCCCCGATTACAAGCGTTTTAACCTGTTCCATTGCTTAGGTCGCAAAGCGTTCCTTATAGATTTCCTGGGCCTTCTCATAATCGTCTATCCGGCCGATATCCAGCCAGTATTCTTTTATGGGATAGTGGGTTATGGGGCGTGAGTGCGCGATCATGTCCTTGATGAACGTGTCCATGCCATAATATGTATCCGCGGGAATCAGATCCAAGGCTGCGGGCTTGAAGATGTAAATCCCCGCCAGAATTGTGGTTCGGATATCCGGTTTTTCGTCTATACCCGTCACAAAATCCCCTTCCGTGTAGATGTTTCCAAACTGGAAGGGGGTGATGATTTCCTTGGTCCCAATCGTGAGCAGCGATTCCTGGCTGCTGGCAAAACTGTACATTTTTCCATAGTCCAAAAGGGTGAGGATATCTCCATTCATCACCAGGAAGGCATCGTCCAGTTTATCTTCCAAGAGTTTGACCGGACCCACCGTGCCCAGGGGTTTGTCTTCCTTGCTGATCTGCAGATGGACTCCATATTTGCTGCCATCGCCAAAGAAGTTTTCAATGTAGGACGACTTGTAGTTCGTTGCCAGATAAATGTCCGTGAACCCGTGTTCACGCAAGTGTTCGATTTGGATTTCCAAAACCGCTTTCTCCCCGATGGGTAAAAGCGGCTTTGGAATCACTTCGGTGAAGGGTTTTAATCTGGTTCCCAATCCACCTGAAAGAATTATCGCTTTCAATAGCTTGCCTTTATTTTGTATTTTTATGGATCTGACGTCTTCCTGTGCCGGCTGCGGCGTTTGCATCCCGTTCCGCGATCACAATGTAAAACCTTCTGTCCTGAGGCTCGGGATCGAGGTATTGGGTTTGAGGATAGTCCACCGCGGTCAGGAAGTTTTCGGCATCCGGGCTGAAATATGGCATATCACTGCTGTAGATCAGGAATCTGCTCACGGTGCCGGGATGGTTCCACTCAAGCAGGATCCCCTCGCTTTCTGGAACGTGGCTGATCCTCAGCTCTTCCACCGGGGGAAGTCCTGCATCCGGGCGCCGAATGCTGATCTCGTCCAGACGCAACTGGGCACGGGAACCGCTGCCGCCGCTGACGTGGTAATATTTCCACAGCAGCTGCAGATATTCCTGTCCCAAAAGCTCGGCGGGAAGCTGCAAACCGCTGAAAACCTGGCTGTCACCATCGTTGGCGGCGAGGTATTCCACCGGACTGCCATCCATCAGAAAGTCACTGAAATCACCATCGATGCCGATGCGATATTGCAGGCGGATGGCATACACCCGATTGTTGCGCAAAAGCGTGCCACCCAGCCAGCTTAGCTCCAGTTCCTCTTCGCCAACGGTGTTCAAGGCCAGCAAGGCGCCGCCCAGATCGCGGCCGCGGCCGGTGTTGATAAAGGATATGCCATCCTCGCCCAAACCGTTGAGGCGGCTGCGGCCTGTGAGCTGATAGGGATAACCGATACTGCCGGAGTCGCTTGCGTGATAGTCATCGTGTTCGATGTGATAGGCATGTTCCAATGGCTGGGCCAAGCCGGGGTCATCCACGTCGGATTGCAGGAACAGCATGTGCTGAGGATAGACCAATTCCGGGGTGCCGGCATCCCAGGCATTGAAGCTGTAGCCGGAATCGCTGAAGCTGTAGGCTTTGGGATAGACCAAAACCTTGAACTCGATGTTGACATCTTCATTGAAGCCGTCGTTGGCAGAAACTGTGATGAGGGCGTCTCCTCTTCTGAGGGGTGTGAGGCTCAAAACATCGCCAAGCAATTGAGCCTGAACAAAATCCGGACGGGATGAACCGACCGTGAAGCTCAGGAAATCATTTTCCGGGTCCTGGAAAAGATTGCCCAGCTCAATCTGCAGAGCGTCACCTTCTTCAATGGCTTTTTGGAGCGCGGGAATCTCAATCACCAGAGGCGGCAGATTCACCTCGGGCAAGGGAATCCCGTGCAGGCTGAAGTTGTCGAGCCTGTCGTTTCCAGATGCGTTGTCAGTATTCTCTCCCGTAAAATGAATCCGGAACATCAGGTTTTCGTTGTTGTTGGCAGCTTCATCGCTGGAAATGTCAAATGTCCTCAAAATCCAGTCAGGAAGCTCAGGGAGGCTGTAGGTGGAGCCGATCTGGGTCCAGCTTGCACCGCCATCTGTGGAATAATACAGTTCCTGCTGGGTGGCGCCGTTGCTGGTGCGGGATGTGGCATAGGCTCCGCTGATGGTTTGGAAGCCTGTGCTGGGAGCTTCCACAATCAGTTCCCTCGTGTCCGAGGGGTTGCGCAAACGCAGGACAGCGCCTTGATTAGGTTCCTGACCCATCAGCAGGTTCAGGTTTGAAACGGGATCGGCGGCACGGTGGGTGCGTCTGTCCATATAGCCGTCACCCGTGCCGGGATAGGTGATGGTGGCGGTTCCCAACACGGAATAGTCTGATGCGACCGAAATGAGGGTTCCATCGGGAAGGGAATTGAAATGCCAATAGTGGATGATTTCGGCGTCGCTCAGGCCGCTCTGGGTGAACACGGCTTTCAAATATAAGTCACCATCCGGAGTCAGAGTTAATATGGGTTCCGTCCCTTGGGCATCGCCTTCCCAATGGCTGAATACATAACCGGGCAAGGCTTTGGCTTCCACCTCGATGGGGATGCCGTGGAAATAGATGCCGTCCCAAGGATAGGGCGCTTCGTTTATGCCGGGGGTGCCGTCAGAAACATCTATGCTGTTGATGCGCAGCAGCCCCTGCTGGTTGTCGTTCACATCCAGAGTTACCAGAATATCGCCGGGGATATCAAAGAAATCCCTTAAATGTTGGCGTTGATGCGCAGGCCTGTTGTTTGCAAAGGCGATCATCCAATTTACAAAATTATTCCATTGAGCCTGGGTTGTGGGAACTTTCCAACGCACGATCTGCTCCGGGATCTCCGGGGCAATGACGGCTTTATTCTTTTGAATTATCTCAATCATGTGCGCAGGGGCGAAGTGGCTGTTCATCAGGTCGGCAAAACGATTGATGAAAGCGGTTTTAAAACCCTGGTTTTTAAGCAGGCCGTTTAGAATCTTGGTGGAATGCGCGCTCCCGTGGGTGGTTGCCCAGATCAAAGTGTTGTCCGCGCTTTCAGCAGCATTGAGAAACCCCAAATCTGTGTCATACATCAGCCAGCGCCAACGACCATCATGCCCATAGGGGGCATCGGGCAGGTAGGCATTGGTCCTCAATCTCCAATATTTGACGTTGTTGCCGGGCCAATCGTGGTTGCGGATGAAGATTTCGGCAATCTGGTAATCCATGAAGTTTTCGATATCCATTAAAGTGGATACATGCTCAAAGTAGGTTGGGTTGCTCAGATTGTGGTTGCGGATATATGTCATCATCGCATTGAAATGAACGCGGTCACCTTCGTTGATGTCTGAATAGGTTTCCAAAAGGTCCAGGTTTTCGGAATCCACTCCATACACACGGGCAAGATAGTGTTTATCATATCTTTCACGTATATTATGTATGCCCCAATATTCTCCGTTCACAAAAAGCACAGAGGGTTGACTGGCTTGGGTGTCAAAATGCAAGTTTTTACAAATTTCTTGAATGGTGGCGTCTTTGAGCTGGGTTCTGTGATAGTCGTTACCGGAATTCCTTAGAATAATACGCTTGTAGGAGCTGTAGGGTTGATCTTTAAAAATGTTGTGGTCAAAACTGCTGGTACCATAGATATCACGCGCGTAGAGGCGCAGTGATTTTCTGGAATACAGGGTGCTCCATCCGCCATGAAGGCGAAAACCTACTCTTTGGCTTAACGCCGCGTTATTGCTCTCGGTTTCAAACAATTCGAAATGCGCCGGGTATTCCCACTCTTCACCACTGCGGGTCCAGTTTCCAATGCTTCCCATCGCAGTGGAATTTGGATTGCTTGCCCGCCAGGTATCAAAGTCCACGCCAGCCGTATAGATTCCATTCTGATAATGAGAACAGATCTTCCTGCACGCTGAAGGACACAACTGGAAGCTGGTATCTGCCCCGCCCTTCGGCAAACACGAAATATGTGTTCGTAATTGTTTCACTGGCCAAAGCATTGGGCTTGAAGGCCTTGGCTCGCACCACCGTCCCTTTTGTTACCGGGTTCGATGGAAAATAGGCGGGAATATAATCGTAGGTGGAAGACATTTGGCTCATCTTATCCGCTTCAGGAGAACGATCATGAATCAGAAGGGGAGCCTGATAAAGATGCGATTGGTAACTATTTTCCAGCATGGGAGCCTCCGGATTGGAGGGACTGGCCCTGTAGCTGTTTTTGTATTGATAGACTGTTCCGTTGAGATTGCCAAGATCGGGTTCGGAGCCGTCCAGACTGTACACAACGGTCACCTCCGGATCAGGATGGGTGAGCAACAAATCGAAACCTTCCGAATAAAAACCGCCGGGCATTGAAAAAACTGGAGGAGCCAAAATCTCCGTGTAATAGGGGGATGTGTTTGGCGCCAGAGGTGTGGGCTGGTCAAAGAAAAACCAGGGACCGGTCCCGTCCGGAAATCGTCCCACGGAAATATCAGCTTGTGATGCTATGGCTGGGGCCAAATCTGCCAAAGTCCCGGAAGGATGTGTCAGGAATATCTCTTCCCCACTGGAGCTGATCCCAAAATTGGTGTGCAGGGGTGCACCTGCCACAGCTCTGTCTTTTTTGGAACACCAAACGAGCATAAACTGGTCTGGCTGCAGAACCACCGCGGGAAAAACCCAGCGGAAGGGCTCGGAAGCTTTGTCGGACAAACCCCAGCCTTCCAGGCTCACAGCTTCCTCGCCATGGTTCCACAACTCCACCCAATCTTCATAATCGCCATCATTGTCTGCAATGATGGTCTCGTTTGACCCCATCAACTCGTTGATGCATACTCCGTAAATCGCCCTGTTGGACAAAATCGGCATGGTGCTGCTACTTCCATAAATTGCACAAATAAAAAAGAAAAACAGCAACGATGCCAGAGCCGTTGGTTTCACATACTTTGTCATTTTTTCCTCCTCAATGGATTGATCATATATGGCAGCAAATATCAGTTTTATTATTCTCTATCTCTTGGTTTGGGAATACAACGATAGAAATCAATCATTTGCCAAATCACGCTTCCGCCGGGTCGCTTACACAATTGCAGCGTCCTATCTTATTAATTATCATGGCGTTATCAGCTTTTGGGGGTTTTCGGATATGCGGAGACATCCAAAAC
>Ga0180030_1002905_pt1 | contig 11781 bp, 11 predicted proteins | sample BioARNtimezero_2_FD_135995 | JGI IMG/M metagenome (GOLD analysis project Ga0180030, IMG submission 135995) | Anaerobic biogas reactor microbial communites from Seattle, Washington, USA - Biogas_R2-A RNA time zero (Metagenome Metatranscriptome) | ecosystem: Engineered > Bioreactor > Anaerobic >...
GAATGTACTTTTTTTCTTCAATATCAACAGGAACATTTTCATGCATATCAAAGATTACTCTTTTTCCGAGTCTCTTTAATTTTAGTCCGACAAAAATAAGCTCTGGATCGTGGAAATGATAAATATCACAATTTAATTCAGCAGCACGCTTTCCTATCTTTTCAGTCGTTTTAAGAATTCTTTTTATTCTTCCAACCTCGACACCAACGTCATATATGAAAATATTATCTACAACTTGATCCCCTTTTCCATCAGCAACAATTAAGGATACCTCGTATCCGGCTGATTGTAAGCTTTTACATTCTTTTCGAAAAATTCTTCCATCGAACCTTTCATGGACACTTGTTAAATGACAAATCTTTTTCATTTTCCGGAACCCTTACTCTTCAAATACATCCTGCCGGGATTTCTTCGTCTAGAATAGCCAAGACTTACCATTGCCTTGGTTTGGTGTGTTCTGCAACTAGCGATTCTACTATTCTGGGTGCAGTTTTTCCGTCCCATAGATCAGGCCTCGTGGGGAGTCGCTTCAATTGTGATGCTTCCCAAAAGGCTTCTCTAATACGATCAATATCATTGCCTACAAGCACGCAGGCCCCACCGTGATCCTTTAAAGTTACCGGACGTTCCGTATTTCTCCGCAGAGTCAGGCAAGGTGTACCAAGTACGCAACACTCCTCCTGCAACCCACCGCTGTCGGTCAGCACTATCCCAGCCTCCATATTCAGACGAAGCAATTCACGGTACGCAAGAGGCCTCAGTGGTATAAGATTTTCCGTGGTCATCACAAGCTCCCAAAGGCCAAAGGTTTTAAGTTGCTTTTCCGTGCGGGGATGAATTGCCCATAGCAACGTGAGTTCTCGTGAAAGCTCTTCGGATAAGAGCTTCGTGATACCCGCAAGAACTGCCGGTGCGTCCACATTCGATGGGCGATGCAAGGTCAGTAGCAAAAAATTACGCACATCGCTCAACCGGGTTGTATTCGATAAATCCTTCATGCAATTGTCTCTAACAATGTCTTCAACTCGTAAGGTGGCAGCTTTCTTCTGTTGTGCTTCCAAGCTGTCAATCATTATGTTGCCGACAAATTTAATTTTCTCCTCAGGCACGCCTTCTTTCCGCAAATTGTCAACAGAAAATCTGTCAGGAGCAAAAAGCACATCTGAGAGCCTGTCTGTGACTAATCGGTTGATCTCTTCAGGCATAGCCATATCCCAGGAACGTAGTCCAGCTTCGATATGAGCACAACGTATCAGTTCCTTCTTCGCCGTGATTGAGCAAGCGCATGTCGCATTCACATCTCCTACCACCACAACCCAATCCGGTTTTTCTTCCCGCAATACTTTCTCAAACGCTATCATGGTTTGCCCTACCTGGCTGGCATGAGAACCCGACCCAACACCCAAATTTATATCCGCCGGAGGAATATCCAGTTCTTCAAAAAATACTTTTGACATATTGTCATCATAATGCTGGCCGGTATGCACGAGTACATGTTCTATATTAACGTCTTTATTTTTATTATGATCATTTATTGCCCGGATAAACGGGGCAATTTTCATAAAATTCGGACGGGCACCTACAACCGAAATAATTTTCATTCTTTTAGAATATCTCCCATAGCAAAATAGATTTATTATTTGATTTCTAAAGTACGAATCCCTGTGCTTGAATATTGATGGCGGTTATCTGAAATACCAGAAGTAAAAAAATAAGACCACCCATTATAAGAGTTATCAATAAATCTGCGGGCATAATCATATAAACAATCGGAACTAGAAATGCTACACCAACAAGTTGCATACCATATGTTTTTTGCCCAATAGTCTATCAAAAAATAGATAGCACAAATAATGCTGGCATAGATAATAATTCCGATAATCCCTCCATTCATACAGGCATTGGCAACCCAGACACGTGTTTACATCGCACATTATGATCCTCTGTCATCACTTGGACGATACGGCCGGGGGAGAGCTTCGGGTAAAGATTCCCTGTATTTCGCCGGAAGACGATGTGATAATGAATCTGCCACCCGCAGTGGTACCCTTTCTCGACAGTGCTTTCATCGTCCACTCTTGCAGTAAACAAATCGTACCCGTAGCAAGCTCTCAAGTTAGCTATAACGCCCTAAAAATCTCTGCGATGAAAGGCAAGCGCGCTAAGGTATTTGTTTTTGGGCAAAAATATCCTACCCAAGGGTTAGTGAAATTTTCCTAGCCTCTTCAATTGCTCGTAATGCTCAATGTCGCGCATTTTGAAAACTTTTGCAGGATTACCGCCGGCGATAGCATACTTGGGTATGTCAGAGACCACCACGCTGCCTGCCTGGATAATAGCCCCTTCTCCAATGTGCGCGGTTCCCAGAATGATAACATGGTACCCTAGCCATACATTATCCTCAATGGTGACAGTCTTCTTGATGAGCGAGTCATCATAGGGTATGGCTTTCCCTTTATCATAATTATGATACTGAGCAAAGATCTCACACCCGCCCGCACTGTGGAAATTATTTCCGATGTACACATCGCCGCCGCCAGAAATGCGCATTCCGTTGAAATTGCAGTTTTCGCCAAGGGTGACGTTTCTGCCTATTCTGCTGCTTGCATTTACGTTGAGATTTGTCCCATACTTCTTACAGGTTTTCTTAACAAGGGCCGTCCAGAATTTTCGTTTAATAATCCTGAATAGACGAACAACCACCAAAAAATAAATTTTCAATTTTAGCATCTTGCTTGTTGTTTGTTTGTCCTTTTCTGTATCTCTCCCAGCTTGATTTTCACTCAGTTGTGTTTTTCCACTGTGGAGGCAGGTATTGACAACTTATGAGACAATCTCTTTCTTATATAAACAGTCCAAGGTACTCTTATTATAATAAAGTATACTGCCATTGCTGTCATAAGTGAAGCACTCAAAATTGTCGGTATTGCAAAAACCATCCAAATGCTGGAGCCGACACAAATAGCATAGTGAGAAATACAAGTTGCATAAAAGCTGATGTTAAAATAGAAAGCATCCTTGTTGATGGGGTTGTAAATAGAGTTGATTATTGTTTTGTCTACTAAACCAAACGCAAACACGAACATAAACAGAGCAGGAACCGAAAACCAACCCATAATATAATAAAGGTTTGTCAAACTCATACCACCGCCAGTACCCATGACTTCACCCATATCTTCTAAAGGATACATCAGAGACATTGCATACTTACTTAGAGAAATGTGTTCTATATTTAGCAGGGATGATAAAATGGGCATATGAAATCCTGAAAAACCTAAGAAACCGTTTTGTCGGACATAATCGATTTGCAGATAGTCCGACGAACTCTGCACCATTAATCGCGACAAGAAGCTATTTAATATCCCATCTTGCACGTTCATGAATAATTGGTTAGCGAATACAATACAAGCAAATGTCGTAATCAATCCTGCACCATATTGAATAATGATTCTGAATTGTCTGTTTGATTTACCTCTTGATTCGTTCTGTCTTCGTAGATAAAGTAGCAATATAATGCTCAACATGAAAGATAGGAAAGGCGCCTTTTCTATTGTAAAAACTTGTAAATACGACACAAAACAAAAAAGGAATAGGATCGTCCAAACACCCCGTTTTCCTATGTAGCTGGTAATAAAAAGATAGCAAAATAAAGTCGGCAGAATAACCTGAGCAATATGTCGCCAATACCTGAAAACAAAAGGAAGACTTTCTTCTTGACCCAGACCGTGCGTAATCGAGATTCTTTGAAGATAGATTTCGGCAAATTTATATGAAGATGAAAAGAACAGATTATTAAAAGGAATATCAGGCAGGCACAGGAGGTGCATCAGACAATAAATGCTCACCACGAAGAATAGAAGCTTGATTATAGTATCCATTTTGTTTCTTGGAATTGTTCTAATATACATACGTTGACCACACATCTGTCCCAAGATCAAAGCAGTAGAAATAACAGGCATAAAAGCAAAATAAAGCCAATATAGTTCTACATCGAAGCCAGAACTAAACCTTTTGTCTATCAATTTATCTGCCGTACCCTCTGCAACATAAAATCCTGGAAATGCAAGAATAACCATTACATAGGCAAATGCAAAATTTGACGCACTTGCTAATTTTAATCCCAGTCTGTACGCACTACAGATATAGAACAGAGCGCATATCGCAAAAGTGGAATAATATAGGAAAAACAGTGTGTCTCTATCCATTTAGAAAACAATCAGCTGGTCAATCTGTCAAACGGTGAGGTGGAACATTTTTGATTCCTTTATGACTCATTCTGGCTGCATTCGCAATCTCCTCGATGAATGTATGAAGTGTTGTACCGGCATCTTTCAAGGTTGATTTCCCCTTACCCTTGGCAAGGGTTTCCACAATCCATCTTTTGATCACATTGCTATCCTGTATTAAAACTGTTGCCAAACCACTGGTACGTTCATGAATATATAGATTTTCATACTTACCACCGGGGCAAATATGACTGCTTAAGAGCGCTGAATACAAACCCATCCAACCCGCTTCAACCACTACAGTGCTGTAGTCCGTGATATGCAGATTGGCCTGTTCCAGGACGATGGGTAACGCCGATTCACTACACAAACGCCATTCTACTGATTCGAGATGACCAAATGTGCGGGTCAGATATTTCTGCACCATTTCATTTTCCAGACCACGGAGTTGAATGGGATGCAGCCTGAGGAGCCAGTTGTAGTTACCGGCAGTTTCCAGAATTACTTTCTCCAGAGCATCGACCGTTACACCCTTGTAGGTGAAGCCCAACGATTGTTGCAAAGAAACCAGAATAACAGGCTTATCATTATCGAAAATCCGGCCTGTCCGTGTAGCCTCTTGCACCAGCAAATCGTTAGGATCCTTCACAAGAAAACGAGAGAACCAGGAATTCCCAATATTTCTAACATCAATTCCCTTTTGGGGTGCCCACTTGCGAAGCGCTGCAGCGCTTGCCTTATCCCAGCAGAGGAATCCATCTGGAAGATCTTTGGGTGACGTGTTTGACCGATATTTCTCGCTATACCAGTGATGCTCAGCGATCACACCATGCTGAAGATCATAGATTGGAATGCCTTTCGACTTGCCAGCCCAACATAATCCAGGATCAGGCTGACTGCTAATCACGTAGGAGGGTCTGGCTTTTTCAAATATTCTCTCCCAGAGATGTTTTCTATGCATATTCGCCCACTCTTCACCATGTTCATGGTTCCCGAATAACCCAAGAATCCTTCGGAGGAGCGCAACTCTTAGAGCAAATCGGTTATATGAAACCGGTGAATTGTGAGCACGCATCCCGGTCAGGATTGCAAAGGGCCTTGCAACGGATCGAACAACAAGCCCATACTGAGCGCAAATATCACCGAAACTATCGAACAAAGTGGAGTAGGCTTTTCCCCGATAGGTATATCCGCAAGTTCCGTCGCTCCGGATGAGCAACACATCGCATCGGTCAAGGTTCTGCCAGGTGTCCGGGTGTAGCGCTGCTTGAAGGGGTCGTGCAAGGGAACTAAAGATATTATGCTTCATGCTTACAGGAAAACACGGCCAACCAGGGCATTTTGCATGTCCGGCTCGACAATATCCACGTCACAAGAAAGAACAGAAAAAAGGTCAGTGCATGTGCCTGTGCGCCTCCAACAGGGCCATTCCATGAAATCAAGCAATAATTAAATGGGACATTGAGCAGGGCGCAACAGAAGGTGACCCACGCAAGAATATATGTTTTTTCCACGTAGAATATGTAATTTACCACCATTTTATACATGCCACTGAAAACATAGCCAAAGGCTATCCAGAAAACATACACCGAAGCACCCAGAAATTTTTTCCCTACAAAAAATACCAAAAACCACGGCGCCGCAATGGGAAAGCCGATCCCCACAATAATCAGCAATGCAAAGTAGGCATATGTAATCTTGACTATCATTATTTTTGTTTTTTCATCATTGCGTTTCAATTTGTCAAACAGCCATGGCACGTACGCGCGATTAAAGGAGTCACAGAACAAACCAATCACCATTCCGATCTGATAGCCCACAGCATATAAACCTGTAGCCTCCAGGCCTACCATGTTTGTAATAAATAAACGATCGGTCATCGTTAGCATTATGCCCCCTAATGCGTGAGGCACGAGGGGCACGCCGAATTTCAGAGCATTCTGGATATAGGCCGTTCGGAAAGAGAATTTTATCCAACCACTTTTATAGAGAATCAAGAGGCTCAGGATGCCGAAGGCGGTAAATATAAGCAGTTGAGCTTGAATTCTTCCTTGCCAGGCCATCCCCAGTCCCACGACAAAGAAGATGCTCAATCCGAAGTCCATCACTGTCTGGGAGATCTGGTAGATGCCATAATAGTGAGCTTTCAACTGCACGTGCCATAGCGAGAGATTGATTAATGTGACAAACTGTGCAACCGAAACAGCCACCACGACCCAAAGCCATTGCTTTGGGAATGAACTTACCTTGCTAATCTGGTCGGCAAACAGGAGGAAGGCACATAAGACCAACACCGAACTGCAAACTAGGATGAGGAGGCAATTGGTTACATATGAGGCCAGATCAATTTCCTCCTTTTCATAATACTTGCGTTGAATTGCGCCAACAATATTCAGGCCGGTAAACGGAGCGGTAAAACCTATTAGTACCGAAAACATGGCAATAATGCCGTAATCACTCGGGCTCATATACCGGGTAAGCACCGGCAAGAGCATGAAGGGAATCGATGCGTTAAGAATATTGGTTATCGTGTAGATACCGGCATTCCTGGCCAGTGAAGATTGCATCGTTTTTCTTATCATTTCTTGGCGGACATCAGGTTCTCGCATGCGGCAAGATCAACAGCATCATCAATGTCGAATGATCTTGATTTTGGCATTCTATAGGCTTTCGTCAAGGAAGAGAGAAAAGAACGACTTTCCCATAGAAAAGCCTGTTCAGCAATATAAACGGCACCATTCAATATGTATAATGGTGGCAAATCTTGACGGCGAAAGCGTACCACCTCTTGGTGTACAAAGGGCGACATATATCCTGTTCCATCGACTTCATACATCAAATACGGATGCTGATCTACTTCTGTAACCGAAACACATGACGGAGCACGCGAAGACAGACAGACCTCTATGCACCCATCAATGTCGTCGGCTAGCCTTAGCGGCGAGGTTGGCTGTAGCAAAACAACATAATCGTATCCTGGCAGCACGCTCACGGCGTGAAGAACCGGCTCAATTCCTGGGGTATCATCTTGGGCTAATTCTACTGGACGAACAAATGGCACCTCGCAGCCCCATTCTTTGGCAACTTTTATTATTTCCTCATCTTCGGATGTTACAATCAACCGATCAATATATTTTGATTTTTTTGCCTCTTCAATTGTCCAAGCAATAAGTGGCTTTCCTGCAAGCATACAAATGTTTTTTCGCGGAATTCCTTTGCTTCCGCCACGGGCAGGAATAATTGCCAGAATTGATTTGCCATGAATCATATTTTAAATCTTTCCAATGTCTCTTTGTATTTTCCCCATTCCCCAACATCCATCCATGCATTCTCACTTATTGGAAATACGCCAACACGTTTTCCATCGCATTTGATATCATCGATAAGCTGAGTAATATGATAAAATTCACTTTTTGGAATCATATTCATCACACTTGAATTAATGACATACATTCCGGTATTCACCAAAAAACTTAAATTCGGTTTTTCTTTGATTTCCCGAAGAATGCCCCCATTTTCAATTTCGCAGACACCATAAGGAATATTATAATTCTTTACCGAAGCCACAATGGTAATTTCATTTTTGTTATTTCTATGAAATTTTAGAATTTCCCCGTAGTCTTCTTCGATGAGGATATCGGAATTGGATACAAAAATAGCACCGGAAAGTTTTGATGGTAAATATTTCAGCCCTCCTGCCGTACCCAGCGGTTTATCTTCATCTATATACGTAATCTTATATTTGGTTTTGAATTCTTCAAAGTATGCCTTAATCATTTTTGACTTATGGTTCAAAGTTACATAAAAATCAACCATGCCAAATTCATGAAATTTGTCCATTATCAATTCAATAATGGGCTTATCCCCTATAGGAATCAGCGGCTTTGGCAATATCTTTGTAAAGGGATCGAGCCGCGTACCTTTTCCACCCGCCATAATAACGACGGGCACATTAATCCTTTTTCTGTTAGTTACTTTTTTATTGCTTTCCCCGGAAAAAACCTTATCCCAGAAAGCCATGTTGATCAGTCTACGATGTTCATCGAGAATGGGGATTACGGATATCTTATATTTCAGAAAAAGCTTCTTGAGGTTATCAGGTGAATATTCTTTTTCCAATACGAACTTTGGATTCCGATTATAAACATCAACAATGCTGTCTTCCAAGCTTTTGCCATTGAGCAAATATCTTCTAATGTCCCCATCAGTCAATGCTCCTAACAACTTGGAATCTTTATCAGTTACGAATAATACTTTATCCGCCGTTGTGTCTAATAGTTTTAGGGCTTCAACAATTTTAATATCATCCTGAACTAAAAGCTTCTTTTTAAACATTATGAAATCCGCCTCGCTATCACTTGAAAATATTTAGAAACTTCATCTTATAGGTCAATTGGTATATCGATAACAAAGAAGTTTGTTGCCGTGAATGTTTAACAGTTGGGGATATTTTTTTTTCCAAATGTCGCAAAGCATCGAATAGGTTCCCATATCGTGAATTCGTTTTCCGATATAAAATGAGTGAACATCTGTTGCCATTTTCCTTTTGAAAATTAGCAGTGAATCGGATGGCGATATTGTTCTTCCTCCACCAAGATGTAACCTTAAAAATCCTTTTTCGCGACCTCTAGCCGCAGCATGAGAAATTAAAATATTAGTTGATCCTTGAATTCGGTGTTCTAAATCGGAAGCAGATAAATGATAATGAAGCAAATATTTGCCCCTGAGGAATATCGATGCCGCAACCCACTTACCATCAAGTTCAGCTACATATAGCCACCCGTTGCTTTTCACTAATGCTTTTAAAGAATCAAAGTATTCATTATTAAACAAATAATAATCTTCAGCATTAAGTTTTATCATGGTAGATAAGTACAGATTAACAAATTTTTCAAAATCATCACACGAAGAATAATCCGAAACATGAACACCCAACTTTTCTGCTCTACGGAACATATTTCTGGTTTTTTGATCTACCTTCAATCCTGACTCAGTTAAATTATCTAAATCGATTGATACGGTATTACGATCATACAGAATATTCATGTCAGGAGAAAAACAATTTTGATTCTGAATTAATGGGTGAAATCGAACGAATTCTGTAATCACGCTGTTGTCTATGCACCACTGCACAAAAGAGTCGTTTGCTGAATCAATGAATTCCTTATTCATTGTATTAGTTATGGGTCCACCGTATCCATAGACAGTTTCAATATCGTAAATTATTTCGTCAAATTTATGATCGCCTATATTAAAAATTTGCCGAAGTATAAATGCATATAACCATATTTTGTCCCCTTCTTGTGCAGAAAACAACAAACCTTTCGATCCAAACTCTTGAGAATGTAGATTGATATATTCAGGCATAAAATAAATATCTTGAAGCTTTTCAGGCATTTTTTCTATAATATTATGCCATTCATTTCTCTCTTGATTAGAATCGAGTAATTTAATTTCCATGTTTCAGTAAATGTTTCAATGTCACTGCGATTTTCTCCATATCAGTGCTATTGTATCTTTGATCAATCGGTATAGTTAATACAGTATTGGATAAATCATGGCTATTGGGAAATTTTTGTTTACTAACATCGTGCGGCAGATGCCAGTGAACTGGACAAAATATTCGTGCTTCAGCCATTTTCATTCTAATCCAATCTCTTTTCTTCAAGCGGACAACAAACCCCAAAGGAATTTCCTTAGAGGCTATTTCGGAAAAAAGCATATCAACATGCTGCGAAAGCATTTTTTTCAATAATTGAAAATTGCCTCGCCTCTTTTCTGATGTGCTACCCCAATCGTATCCGGCAATCAGTTGTTTAGTCCAAGCGGGCAGATAAGTGCATATTGGGTTCTCGTCTAGAAATCTTTCAACTTCTTTAAGTGATTCCAGATAAAAATTTTCTGTTTGCTGCTCAATATTTGCGGAATCATTTTTTAAATATTGGCCTTTTATAAGACGGGCGGCAAGAGACTGCCATGCCACTTTCTCAACCCGATCATTCGCATCATCATTTTTCAATGGAAGATTACACCATCCGCCCAAAATAACTGGTCCAAATTTCCGGGGACTAAGAATAATATACTGCGAATTATTAAAATTTTTCGACCAATCACTTAGTAGTGCTTGACTGGCATCTTCGATTAAATAGAAAGATTTTCCCGCCTCTGCTCGTAAGGCTTCCGTTGCCGGATTCACCTTGCCAAAATAATGAATGAGTAAAACAGCGGAACCAATTGGAGGATCGGGGTATGCGCAGAGATTCATGTCGACAGGATAAAAGTCATATTTAAATCCCATGCTTCTTATTACCAACAATATGCTTTCACATAAGTATGAAGGCAGATGGATGTGATTAATTCCTTCTTCTTTTAATTCCTTTAAAACTAGGTATAGGGCGGAACGCCCACTCAAAGTCCAGGTTCCAGTTATTTTATGAGTTAATACTGATAAGTCATCGTGATTGCGTGGTGGCAGATGACATAACTCAAATTCACCACCAATAATTTTTCGAGATTTGCTCTCAGCGCTCATTGCTGATTCTCATCTTCCTCAACAGGGAGCTCCCAATATTTACTTTCTGAAATTAGAGAAAAATAATTCCTAGATAATAACCCAAGCATGATTCTATCAAATCTCTTTCCACCTCGATTAGCATGCTCACGCAATCTTCCTTCTATTTGGAAACCACAAGAAAGATAACATTTCAAAGAAGCCGCATTGAAATCGATTACAGTAGCATCTAACCTATGGAAATCCAGTTCTTCAAATGCATATCGCGCTGCGGCAAGAATGACTTCGCGGCCAACACCTCTACCATGATATTCTACATCTCCAATAACCAAAGCGTGTTCAGCTCTTCTATCTTTCCAGTGAACATTCCAATAGCCTGTATATCCAATCAATTTGTCATCACCATATTGGATCGCCAAGCGTAAGTTATTGTTATCGTTTTGTATCCGTTCAAACCATTTTTCCTGTTGACTGACTGAAGAAGGGAAATGAATATCGCCCAGCCCAACTGTAATGGCGGGATCATTGGCCCATTGATGCAATAATCCCAAGTCGCTAAGCTCTATGGCTCTTAAAGAAACCCTTTTACCTTTTATTATCATTTTTTTCCTTAAGTAATATTTACCGCAATTGAGGAGCTAGGCAGTTGTAGCATTTTTTTGTAGAGTAATATCAAAAAACTTTTTCGTTTCATGTGCTACGTTTAAATTGATCGTTTTTAAGAAGCTAACTGTTTGCTTTTCGGCACTGTTCTCTGATATTTTCTTGGAAAGACTTTCAAGCTTTCTGTGGTACTCTTTATCCATGAGTGCCTTTCTAATCGCCCTAATGATGTCATTTCGACGATAGCCTGTATTTATCCAGCATGCTAAATGTTCTCGCCCTTTTTGACGTTCACCGATATTGACCACGGGCCGTCCCACACTCATCGCTTCAACCACTGCGGAGCTTGAATTGCCAACCACTGCACCTGCATTTGCCATAATACTGGCAAAGAGTTCACGACTTCGTGGCGGCGGTAAAATATGCAAATGAGAATATATC
>Ga0180030_1145172_pt1 | contig 11536 bp, 11 predicted proteins | sample BioARNtimezero_2_FD_135995 | JGI IMG/M metagenome (GOLD analysis project Ga0180030, IMG submission 135995) | Anaerobic biogas reactor microbial communites from Seattle, Washington, USA - Biogas_R2-A RNA time zero (Metagenome Metatranscriptome) | ecosystem: Engineered > Bioreactor > Anaerobic >...
GGAAAAGACATGGATGCGTGGGATGCGGAGGATTATTACGAGAACTCATCGGAGCAGCAGAAATGGGGCTTCGAGCTTCTGGATAAACTTTCTCCGGAAGGGAATGAGAGAATTCTGGACCTCGGTTGCGGTGATGGGAGGATAACCGCTGATATGGCCCGGCGTGTGCCACAGGGGTCGGTTGTCGGATTCGACAAATCAGAAAGAATGATCACCTTTGCACGCCGTCACTTTTCTGAAGAGAGTTTTCCCAACCTTACCTTCAAAATCAAGGATGCACGGGAGATGGATTTTGATGGAGAGTTCGACGTGGTATTCTCTAACGCCGTGCTCCACTGGATTCACGACCCCCTGCTTGTGCTTAAAGGGATCAAAAGAAGCCTGAAGCCCGGCGGCAGGGTCCTTGCCCAGATGGGCGGAAAAGGCAATGCCGCCGGCATCCTGACTGTCCTGGGCGGCATCGTCACCGGCAGGGAATGGAGCGAATACTTTGTCGGCCTCACAGCCCCCTATGCCTTCTTTGACATGGAAGAATACCGCGGGTGGCTATACCGGGCCGGCCTCACGGTAAAGCGTATTGAACTGATCCCGAAATACATGGCCCATGCCGGAAAAGAGGGGCTTTCAGCGTGGATCCGCACAACATGGCTCCCTTATACCACCCGGGTGCCCGAAGGGCTTCGTTCCGCATTCATCAATGAGATCGCGGAGCGATATATTGGAGCCCAGGGTCTGGGGCTCCACGACACCATTCCCGTCAAGATGGTACGGCTCGAATTCGAGGCGGAGAACCGATAGCCGCTGCTTCACGGCGAAATCCCGCCCGGACGCCTTTGTCAGGACATAGTGCCTTGTCTGTTTCCGGTGGGAATCTATCCCTGCTCGTCCGGGTTTTTGGATTCCGGGACCTCGGAAAGGATAGCGTATTCAAAGCCATCGAGGAGCGCCAGAAAGGATGCCATATTAATATTTGCCGATATGGCGACGACACTCCAGATTTTCCGGCTGTCAGTAAAGATAATGGATACCTCGACCTGGGCGGCGGTCCCTGACTTGGCCTCATGAATCCTTGACGAAAAATCCACGAGCTTCACCGCCTGAATGGCCGGGAAAATGGAAGCAAGCGACTTCTTAAGCACATTTGCAAGGGCATCCACAGGACCCACGCCGGTCGATGCCTCGTGCATCTCCTGGTTATCGGTTTTGATGATAACCGTGGCCTCAGGTCTCGACCCATCATCGATGAGCCGATAGGCCCCCACAACCTCGAAGGGGCTTGTGTAGCCTTTGAGGGAACGCAAAATATTCAGCTCCTTCGTTGCATCCCGGATGTTGAGCAGTCTCTTCACCGATCCTTCTCCTCTTCTATCAGCAGCTTGTAGTCTATTCCGTCAACAAGGGCCTGCCAGCTCGCTTCAATGATATTCTCCGACACGCCGACCGTCCCCCATGTATGCTTCCCATCGCCGCTTTGGATAAGCACCCGTGTCGTGGCCTGGGTTCCGTCTTTCGTGCTCAAAACCCTCACCTTGTAGTCCATGAGGTTCATCCCTTTGAGCGCGGGGTAAAACTTGTGGAGGGCCTTGCGCAACGCATGATCAAGGGCGTCCACAGGGCCGATGCCGAGGGCGGCTGTATGTTCCACCCTATCGCCCACCCTTACAAGGATCGTCGCTTCGGAAACAGGGGGACTCTTTTCCTTCTTCTCCACCATGATCCTGAAACCGATAAGATCAAAATACTTTTTGTGGATACCAAAGGTTTTCTTGATGAGAAGCTCAAGGGATCCTTCAGCCCCTTCGTACTGGTATCCGTACATCTCAAGGTCTTTCACCTTCTTGACGACTTCTTTGACCAGCTTCTTGTCCTTCTCGATATCGATGTTGAATTCCTTCGCCTTGTAAAGGATACTACTTTCCCCTGACAGGTCCGAAATGAGGACCCTTTGCGTATTGCCCACGAGTTCCGGCTTCAGGTGTTCATAGGTCTCAGGGTTTCTCCTGATCGCACTCACGTGGATACCTCCCTTATGGGCAAAGGCGCTTTCGCCGACATACGGCCGGTGCTTGTCAGGAAGAAAGTTCGCCATTTCATCAACAAAGAGGCTTAAGTCTCTCAGGTGGACGAGCCGTTCCTGCTCGATCCCTTCATATCCCATTTTCAGGATCAGATTGGGTATAATGGAGCAAAGATTCGCATTGCCGCATCGCTCCCCATAGCCGTTCACAGTGCCCTGAATGTGTCTGCAACCGGCCTTGACCGCCATCAGCGAGTTCGCCGCAGCATTTTCCGTGTCATTGTGGGTATGGATGCCGAGCTTCACCCTTACAGTACCACGAACCTTGCCCACAATATCATACACATCATAAGGCATGCTTCCGCCATTGGTGTCGCACAGGACCACTACGTCGGCACCTGCTCCGATAGCGGTCTCCACAACCTTCATGGCATATAAAGTATTCTTTCTGTACCCATCGAAGAAGTGCTCCGCATCGAAAAAGACCGTTTTCCCGTGTCTCTTGAGATATGCGATCGTCCTGTCGATCATCCTGAGGTTCGTGTCAAGGCTCACTTTGAGGGCATCGATCACATGGAGGTCCCAGCTCTTGCCCACGATCGTGACATGCTCTGTATCGGCGTCAAAGATCGCTTTTATAATCTCATCTTCATCCGGCCTCGCATGGGGCTTCATGGTGCTGCTGAAAGCAACGATCTTTGAGTTCTTGAGACTGAGTTTCTTTACCTCCTTGAAATACTGGAGGTCTTTGGGGTTTGAGCCGGGCCACCCCCCCTCAATAAAGTGCATCCCGAATTCGTCAAGCTTCTCGGTAATCCTGAGCTTGTCCGTAAGGGAAAGGGCTATATCTTCCGATTGTGCCCCATCCCTGAGCGTGGTATCGTAAAACTCAACCCTCACTGCTCCTCCTCAACGTCTTCCCTGTCAAGCCCAAAAGCCGTATGGAGGGTCTGAACCGCAAGCTGACCGTATTTGCTTGCTATAACGCAGGACAGCTTGATTTCCGAGGTCGTGATCGCTTCAATGTTGATCCCTTCCTTGGCAAGGACAGAGAACATTTTTGAAGCTATGCCTGCATGGGACATCATCCCTGACCCTACAATGGATACCTTGGCAATATCCTCATCGATGATGACCCCTTCGGCCCCTACTTTCTCGGCCGTCTCTTCCATGATCTTACAGGCCTTCTTTGCATCCATCTTCCCAACCGTGAAGGTTATGTCCGTACGATCCTTCTTGCTGATGTTCTGAACGATTACGTCAACGACAATATGCGCGTCGGAAAGGGCGGTAAAAATCTTCGCCGCCATGCCGGGTTTATCGGGTATCCTCCTGACGGTAATCTTCGCTTCATTCTTGTTATAGGTCACACCTGAGATCACTACCGTTTCCATTGACATGTTCCTGCCCTCCTTACATACCAGCGTCCCCGGCGCCTCCCCGAAGGAGGTCCTGACCAATATGGGGACATTATACTTTTTTGCAAGCTCAACTGACCGTATTTGCAGCACCTTGGCGCCAAGGCTTGCCATCTCGAGCATCTCATCATAGGATATCGTGTCGAGACAGCGTGCTTTTTCACAGATATTGGGATCAGCAGTGAATACACCGGCTACATCCGTGTAAATCTCGCAGAGGTCTGCCTTGAGCGCTGCGGCCAACGCCACCGCCGTTGTGTCGGATCCCCCTCTCCCGAGGGTGGTGATATTCCCTTTTTCGTCTACGCCCTGAAAACCGGGAACAACCACCACCTTGCCCCTGTCCAGCTCAGCCGTAATCTTCTCTTCTTCCACTGTCGTTATCCGGGCCTTGGTATAGGCAGAGTCAGTGATGATCCGTACCTGGTGACCCTGGATCGATACAGCGTCACACAGCATGCTCTTCAACACAATGGCAAGAAGGGCCGACGTGACCTGCTCTCCGGTGGATATAAGCACATCAACCTCCCTCTCGTCAGGGAATTTATCAACACTTTGCGCAAGGTTGAGCAGCCTGTCCGTCTCGCCGGACATGGCGGATACCACAACCACCACCCTGTCTCCCCGCTCCCTGTATGACACGATTCTTCTGGCTATATTCGTGATCTTCTCAAGATCAGCAACCGATGTACCTCCGTATTTCTGCACAACAAGCATCTTACTACCTCCAGGTTTTTTGAATAATCATACCAAATTCATTGCGATGGCTATTTTTTTGTCCCCCGGAACCCGAACGATGCAAGACAGGGGATTGTCCACCAGTCGATTTCTATTCACGAACAATGGTAATCTTTCTCTCTTCCTCACCCATGCTATCAATATACACCTTAATGACACCATCCCACCAGGAGGCCCTCTCAGCCCACTCCACCGCAACCGCCCCCTCCTCGAGAAATTCCTCGATATTGAGGGACCCGCACTCTCCACCCTCTATCCTGTAGAGATCCACATGGCAGAGGCTCATCTCCTTCCCTTCATAGATATTCATCAGCGTAAAAGAGGGGCTTACAACATAAAGCCAGTCTTCCACGCCCATTCCCCTCGCGATCCCCTTGACAAGCTGTGTCTTTCCGGCCCCCAGGTCGCCGTAAATCGCGTAGAGGTCGCCACGTCGCGCCCTTTCTCCGATGAGCGCTCCAATATCCCACGTCTCAGAGGGACTTTTCGACATAAATTCGTTCTTTTTCATCCCTTACATCCCTGATCGCTTCGCTCAACCCTGCGAGGAGGTCCCCTGCAAGAAGGTCCATATCGGTATTTCTCGCTGTCCACGTGTCGGCTATGTATCCATGGAGGTAGGTGCCCAGGAGAGAGGACTCGATCATCGAGTAACCCTGAGAAAGGAGGCCTCCCACAAAGCCGGTAAGAATGTCGCCGCTCCCTCCTTTTGCAAGGGCAGGGTTGCCGGTGGGATTGATATAGAGATCTCCCTGCGGACCCAGGATGACTGTCCGGGCGCCCTTCAGGATAAGGTTTGCGCCTGTGGCTGCCACAAACCGCCTGGCTGCCTCGACCCGGTCCTGATTGATCTCTTTTGGAGTCATCCCTGCAAGACGGGAAAGCTCCCCCGGGTGAGGGGTGAATATCGCCTTCCTCCGCCCTCCCTTAAGAAGGTCATCGTGTCCCTGGAAGGCATTGATCCCGTCCGCATCGATCACAAAAGGCTTATCCATTTCTTCATACAACCTCCTCACAACGGCTGAAGTCTCCGGCTCCCGAGAAAGACCCGGACCCATAACAACAACGTCCTTATCCCGGACAAACTCAGCAATTTTATCATAGGCCGACAAGGTAAAAAACCCGGTTCCCTTGTCCGGGACAGGAAGGGTCATCACCTCCGTCAGCTTTACCTCCATAATGGGGTTAAGGCTCGCCGGGATAAGAAGCGTCACGAGCCCTGCCCCTATTTTAAGGGCAGCGAGCGATGTCATATGAGCCGCGCCTGTCTTGCCGGGTGAGCCTGCAATAACCGCCACATGGCCGAAGGTGCCTTTGTGGTCCCACGGCAGGCGTCTCTTAAGAAATCCCCGCAGCATCTCTCCGTCAATCACGTGTCCGTCAATACCCACGGTCTTTTCTGTGAAAGAAGGTATGGATATGTCGATAACCGTCAGTCTGCCGGCATGGTATGCACCGGGACAGAGCAACTGTCCGATCTTGGGATAGCCATAGGTAAAGGTGTGGGCTGCCCGCACGGCAGAGCCCAGGGGCCGGCCCGTTCTCCCGTCGATGCCGGAAGGGATGTCAACGGCAATAACCGTCTTCCCCGATCCGTTGATCTGTTCAATCGCCTCTCTCTCAATCCCCTGAACCGGCTTCGAGAGACCTGTTCCAAAGATCGCATCGATGATGATGTCTCCGTCGCTGATACTCTGTGCAATGCCGCTCGATCCGTCGATGCATTCGACAATCGTACCCCCGAGCGACCGGTAGAGTCCCATGTTCAGGGCAGCGTCGCCTTTCAGGTCCACGGTTCGACCAAGAAGAAACAGAGTGACGGCGAACCCATCCAGCAACGCGTAGCGCCCCACAACAAAACCATCGCCTCCGTTGTTTCCTTTCCCGCAAAAGATCACCAGCCGCTCTCTGCCGGAAAGGTAGCGCTCCTTCATAAGGCGGTAGGTGTTTCTCCCTGCGTTCTCCATAAGGACCGCCGAGGGGATGCCCCATGTCTGAATTGCATATGCATCATATTTCGCCATTCGCTCCGGCGTAAGAACAACCATCCTATCTTCCTCCTTCACCGATGGGCTTGAGCAGGGTCCTCACTCTCATTCCCCCTTCCCTATCATCACCACTGCCACGGCATAGGCACGCTCATGGGAGATACTCACGTCTTCATAGAGCCTTCCCCGGCATTGGATGCTGGGTTTGCCCCCCCTCTGGATTATCTCGATCTCCCTCCAGCCCACTCTTTTGCCGTAGGCCTTGATAAAAGCCTCTTTCGCGGCAAAACGCCCTGCGAGGGACTCGTACATCCTGCGTTTTTTTCCGGCATATTCAAGCTCCTGTTGAGTAAAAACCCGACTAAGGAATTTATCGCCGTACTTCTTTACAACATCTCCAATCCTCGAGATATCGACGATATCAATGCCAACCATGCCCTTGCTTCCTTTGCACCCTTCACCTCACCGGCCAGGGAATCACACCCGGAAAATACCAACCGCCTACCGGATAAGGTCGATCATGTCGCGGACAGCCCTGTCAAGCCCCGTGAATACGGCGCGCGCTATAATCGCATACCCTATGCTCAACTCGTCAATTTCCGGGATTGCCGCCACTTCCCTCACGTTGTGGTAATCAAGCCCGTGGCCGGCATTTACGGCAAGCCCTACCTCTTTTGCCCTCTCGGCCGATCTCGCTATCTTCTTCAGCTCTTCTTCTCTCGTTTTCAGGCTCACTGCGTTGCTGTAGGCCCCTGTATGGATTTCGACCATATTTGCATGGATCGCCCGGGAGGCCATTATCTGGGGCTCCCTTGGATCGATAAAAAGACTCACCATGATGTCTTTTGATCGGAGACTCTCCACTGCCCTCGCCAGCTTGCCTGAAAGGGCCTCCACGTCGAGCCCTCCCTCGGTTGTCAGCTCTTCCCTTTTTTCCGGCACAAGCGTTACCATGTCAGGCCCGATGTCGAGGGCAATCCCCACCATCTCGTCTGTTGCGGCCATCTCCAGGTTGAGCTTCGTCTTTACCACTTCCCTCAGGAGTCTTACGTCACGGTCCTTGATATGGCGCCTGTCCTCCCTCAAATGAACGATAATGCCCGAGGCGCCCGCCATTTCCGCAATACCGGCTGCATATACAGGCTCGGGATAGTCTGCGCCTCTCGCCCGTCTCAATGTTGCCACATGGTCTATGTTTACCATCAATGTCCGCATTTCTCTCCCACCATGAATGTTTTTGGATCAGTTCTTCTTTACTATAACCCGGACGGTCTCCGGTCGCAATTTCCGCACAAGCATATCCTTTGTGTCCAGCGTGACGTCCTGCTCTTCTTCCTCAGCCCCAAAGCTCCCGTCTACCGGGATCGTGTCAACCGTATCCCTCTTTTCAAGGGACTCCCTTGATCCTTCTGCCACAACATACCGTGGGTACCAGGATTTCACCCGGTACGCATGCATCCACTTGGGGTCTAATTTTACAATAACCTTCAGATGTTTCTCTATAGCTCTTTCAACATTGACCACAAGATTTTCAGGCTTTACCGCCTCGACGCGCACACCCTTGGGTACCACGATGTCCGTTTTCCTGATGGCTATGGTGTAACGGCCTCCCTTGGCCCCCGCGAGATCCACGGAAACCCTTACATCTCTGGGCCTCAAATTCTTGAGGATCGAGACAGGACCGTTAATCATCACAAGGACATCGTCTGTGTCCATGCTTGTAATCATGAACTCCTTTCCCAGATTCTGAGGAAGAACGCGAACCGAAACACTCATCTTCGACTCGCCGACGTGAGAAATAGCAAACCACAGCGTAACCGCCAGGACGAGGGACAGGGCTTTTAACTTCCAGTCGCGGAGGATGTATTTCCGGATCAGCTCCATTCTCTAGCCCAGCAACCCCTTGAGGGTCTTTTTCAAGGTATCCTCGCTTATGCCTGTGGTTAATTCCCCGTGATAAGCGTACGAGATCTTCCCTTTTTCCTCAGACACAACAACCGCCACGGCGTCCGTCACCTCCGTGATGCCGATGGCAGCCCTGTGTCGCGTGCCGAGGCTTAAGTCAATCGAGTCTCTCATCGTCAAAGGGAGAATGCAGCCTGCAGCCACGATCCTTCCTTCCCGGACGATAACCGCACCATCATGGAGGGGGGATGAGGTATGAAACATGCTCACAATCAACTCCGTGTTAATCGCTGCGTCAATCCGTATCCCGATCTCCATAAACTCCTCGAGACCCACTTCCCGCTCTATCACAATCAGGGCACCGGTACGACGATTACTCATCACCACGCATGCATTTGACAACTCATCATAGAAGAGGGTCTCTTCAACGTAGGTGATCTTCCTGAAAAAAGGGCTTCTCCCAAGGGCAAGGAGGACCCTTCGTATCTCATTCTGAAATATGACAACAATGACAAATATGATCGCCCCGACAAAATTGCTCAAGATCCAGCCAAGGGTGAAAAGCTCAAGTTTTTTTGAGAGGTAAAAGACGAAAAAAACCACGATGAAGCCAATGATGAGCTGGATTGCCCTGGTCCCCTTGATCAGGAGAAAGGTCCGGTAAATGATAAATGAAACAACGAGTATATCGAGAATGTCCTGCCATCGTAAGATACCTGTCATGATCTCACTCGGTGTTCAGCCTTTTCAACCGGGATACCTGAAAGAACCATAGCTGCGACAGCCCGAGCCGTTTGAGCTCTTCAGGCAACTATCCCCTTCATGCCTTCTTGATAGCGTCTACAAGTTTTACTACTTTCGACGTCCGTTTCACATCATGGACTCTTACGATAGCAGCCCCATTCCAGATAGCAATGGCGATGCTTGCGAGGGTACCTTCGATTCTCTCTTCGAGGGATGAACCGGTAATGGTACCGATGAAGCCTTTCATGGACGTTCCCACAAGGAGAGGTCTGCCGATTGCGGCGAACCTGTCGAGGGCTTTGAGGATCTTCAAATTGTCCTCCAGCCGCTTTCCGAAACCGATACCCGGATCAAGGATGATCTTCTCCTCCTCTATGCCGCTGTCAACGGCATACCTCATCCTCTCAAGAAAGAACGTCCTGATCTCGGTGACAACGTCATCGTAGTACGGTGCCTTCTGCATATCGGCGGGCGCGCCCTTCATATGCATGATCACCACATAGCGGGCAAGGTCCCGAATTGCATCCGCCATATCCGGGTCATTCCTGAGGCCGCTTATGTCGTTCACAATGTCCGCACCGGCCAGGCAGGCCTCCCGTGCGACCCTGGCCTTGCAGGTATCGACAGAAATGGGAACATCCGATTCCGCCCTGATACGTTGGATAACAGGTATGATCCGACGGAGCTCCTCGTCCGTGGAGACAGGCGAGGAAAAAGGCCTTGATGATTCGCCGCCTACATCTATGATGTGGGCCCCGGATTCCACCATTAGCAATGCGTGTCGTACTGCGTCTTCCTCGGCAGAGTGCTTCCCGCCGTCGAAAAAGGAGTCGGGGGTGACATTGAGAACCCCCATTATGAGCGGCTTACTGCTCCACGGGAGATCCCTTTCCATTTGTGCTTTCCCTGATGACAACGTCTATTTCCTCTCCGTCAAGCACTTCCTTCTCCAAAAGCCTGCGGGCAATAGCATCAAGCGCATCCATGTTGGCCAGGACGATTCCCTTGGCCCTTTCAAAGCAACCGGTTACCATTCCCTGCAACTCCTGGTCTATCTCCTGGGCGGTCTGTTCGCTAAAATCCCTGTGTTGGGCAATCTCTTTGCCAAGGAAGATATGTTCTTCTTTCTTCCCGTAATTGAGAGGTCCGAGGCGCTCACTCATGCCCCACTCGCAGACCATTTTTCTGGCAATCTCCGTTGCCCTTTCAATGTCATTCCCTGCCCCTGTTGTCTGGTGGTGGAGAACCAATTCTTCGGCGACCCTGCCACCCAGAAGAATGGTGATGTTGTCAAGAAGATAATCCTTTGAATAAGTGTGCCGCTCATCTATAGGTAATTGCTGTGTAATACCAAGAGCCCTGCCTCGTGGTATGATCGTCACCTTGTGGATTGGATCGGAGCCCGGTATCTTTTTCGCCACAAGGGCATGGCCTGCCTCGTGGTATGCTGCATTTCTCCGCTCCTCGTAGGGGATGATCATGCTCCTCCGCTCAACGCCCATGAGAACTTTGTCCTTGGCGTGCTCAAAATCATCCATTTCGACCTCTTTCTTGCCCTTTCTGGCTGCAAGAAGGGCAGCCTCATTAACGAGGTTCTCGAGGTCAGCCCCTGAAAATCCCGGCGTTCCACGGGCAATGATCGAAAAATCCACGTTGTCCGATAACGTGTTCTTTCTCGCATGGACTTTAAGAATAGCCTCTCTCCCCTTCACATCCGGTATGGATACCACGATCTGCCTGTCAAACCTGCCCGGTCTTAAGAGGGCCGGGTCGAGGACATCCGGCCTGTTGGTAGCAGACATGACGATAACACCCTCGTTCGATTCAAAACCATCCATCTCAACGAGAAGCTGGTTCAACGTCTGCTCCCGTTCATCATGCCCGCCCCCTAGACCTGCACCCCTGTGCCTGCCCACAGCGTCAATCTCGTCGATAAATATGATGCATGGTGCCTGCTTTTTACCCTGATTGAAGAGATCCCTCACTCTGGATGCCCCGACACCGACAAACATTTCAACAAAGTCGGAGCCGCTGATGCTGAAAAACGGGACATCGGCTTCACCGGCGATAGCCCTTGCGAGCAGGGTTTTGCCTGTTCCGGGCGGACCGACAAGAAGCACACCCTTGGGGATCCTCCCCCCGAGCTTGGTAAACTTCTTCGGATCAGTAAGAAATTCGATGATCTCCTGCAGTTCCTCTTTCGCCTCGTCAATGCCTGCAACATCCTGAAAGGTAACCTTGTGCTCCTTGCCCGTCACGAGCCTGGCCTTACTCTTGCCGAAGGCCATAGCCTTGCCGCCCCCTGCCTGCATCTGCCTCATGAAAAAGATCCAGACACCGATCAAAAGGAGCATGGGGAACCACGAGATCAGTATGTTCTGCCATATCCCCGTGTCGTCATCCGGCTTGGCGTTGATCCTCACATTGTGCGTCCTCAGAAGCCTCATCAGCTCAGGATCATCGGCAGCATAGCTCTTGAATTCCTTGCCGTCCTTGAAAACACCGATGATATTCTTGCCCTGGATTGTGACGGAAACAATTTTGTCCGCTTCGACAGCCTCGATAAAGTCGCTGAAAATAACATTTTCGTAGTTCTTTTTGGGCTTGTAGTAGACGTTAAAGATAAAGAGACCAAAAAGGATAACGAAAAGCCAGATAAAGATGTTTCTGTTCATGGGATTCGTGGTCGGGTTCTTGGACACATAAGATTTTTACCATAAAACCCC
>Ga0180030_1220586_pt1 | contig 11283 bp, 16 predicted proteins | sample BioARNtimezero_2_FD_135995 | JGI IMG/M metagenome (GOLD analysis project Ga0180030, IMG submission 135995) | Anaerobic biogas reactor microbial communites from Seattle, Washington, USA - Biogas_R2-A RNA time zero (Metagenome Metatranscriptome) | ecosystem: Engineered > Bioreactor > Anaerobic >...
CGAAGATTGTCAAGGGATGTGCATAGGCAAGATCGGCTACGCACCCTTCGCAAAAGACAGTATTTTGCGATATTGCCCACATTGCATTCGCTTTATCAACCGATTAGAAAGTATCGGTTATACACATCGATCGTTCTCAGCATTATTGCAATGAACATCGACCGCCTTGCGGCGATGCTTTTGCGCTTTTTTCTATTTTACTCGATTCCGGGATGCCATGTGGTTTGATAGAGAGTTTTTGGAATAGGTGGCTTGTTGAGGAGAGATTAATAAGACTGTGCGATCTCAAAATGTTGAACGAATTGAAAATTTGTACAATCTTATATTTGTGATGCAATACTCGTATGGGGTTGATAGTGCAACAATGCGTATGTAAAAAGATTGTAAATTTTGCAGAGAAGGGATTGACAATTATGCCGAAGCGTGTCATAATCACACAGCACAGCACACTGCAGCACAGCACAGCGGATGACTTTGCCTTTTTGTCGTGCGCTGAAATACATATGAGAATAGCGCACGCTCGTCGGTCACAGGTTTTCTGTGTCGTCTGGGGGCACGCTTTTTGTTTTATCAGCACGAGAGAAAGAATTGGTGTGGAATGAAAACGATCACAAAACGCCTGACGTCCCTCTGTATTGCCGTGGGGATGCTGCTGACAGCGGGCTTAGAAGTGAATGAAGGATGAGACTCGCGCAGCGATTCAAGAGGCCAATGAAGATCAATTGAAGATCAATTGGAAGGTGATAATGTGGGAAATATATTAGATGTATATGACAAATTAATAATTGGAACATCAAATCCAATAAAGGCAGATTTTATTGGACGCGGAAATGTATGGATAAATAATACATATGAACAACCTGTAATAAACCTGGCAAGATATATCATTTTTGTGGCTTTAATGAAGACTGCACCGGGACAGTTGTCAATTCTCGGCTATGATAGTGATTTATCTGGCATATTCTCTCCATTTGCTATGCTTTCGGCTGGTGAGTCTAAGCAACTTGAGATTATTTCAGATGATAAAGAATTTAAAGCGCATTTAGGCTATTTGAGACAGCAAATACAGGCTGTACAGAATGTGATTCAGGGAAGAAATAGTTCTCTGATTGATTTTAGACGTTCAATAGACAGACCGATAGAGGGGTATAAACTGGTGGTTTTATCTCTTGATATGGGATTGGTAGATCAAGAGATACGAACGAAGCTGTCTCTGCTTATGAGAAACGGTCCGGCATTTGGCATTTCGTTTCTCATAATATCGACAACCTATATGTCAATCCAAACCTCGAGCGGGAAGGATATAGAGTTGTCTGTAGGTGCGCTTGCACCCAATATCACGGTGCTGGATATATCCGGAAATGAAGTTTCTGCTGCCAATGGATCCAAGGCAATGTTTTCTCCGGTAGCAGCGGGCACCATTATCCACAAGTGTGATGATTTTTCCGAGAACATCAGAAATGCGAAATTACCTGTTGTTTATTTTTCAGAGCTTCACGACATGCAGAAAATATGGACTGAGAACAGCATAGATGGTGTTAAATTTTCTGTCGGAAAATACGGTATAAATGACATGGAGATAATCATAGGCGATGAGGTGAACCAGCGCCACAATGTTTTGATAACTGGAGCGGTAGGTCAAGGAAAATCGAATCTAATCTCCGTCATAATCCACAGCTTGTGCCATAATTATTCTCCGAGTGAATTACAGATGTATTTGTTGGATTTTAAGGAAGGCGTGACTTTCAAGCCTTTTTCGAATATTGGTCAGGATGAATATCTTCCTCATGCGAAGGCGTTAGGTCTTGAAAGCGATGTTAGTTTCGGAGTCGCTGTACTGAAATCACTATATAGCGAATATGAACGCCGTATGAAACTGCTTAAAGAGTATAACTATAAAAGCATCCGCGATTTGCGCCATTCAAATCCTGCGATAGAGATGCCGCGAATAGTTGTTGTCATTGATGAGTTTCAGATGATGTTCGGTGACGATATGCAAACGGGTCAGACAGTAGCTGAATTGCTGGAGAAATCTGTACGCTTGTTTAGAGCTGCCGGAATACACTTTATTCTTGCATCTCAGACACTTGGCGGAAATATGGCATTGGCGCAAAAGAAAGATAGCATTTTCAGTCAGGTGCCTATTCGTATCGCCTTAAAGAATTCCGTATCAGAATCTCAGCAGACATTGTCGCTCAATAATTCAGCTGCTGCTTTTTTGAGACCACGGGAAGCAATTGTGAATCTTGACTATGGAGAAGTATCACAAAACAGGAAGACCGTTATTGCTTTTGCTGATGAAGCTGTATTGAGACCATTGAGAAAAATCTGGTGGGAAAAGAGCAGAACTTCAACAACACCACCTTATGTATTTGAAAGCGAAAAACGCATTACTGTGCAAAACGCGAAAGACAAAATAAAAGCCTTTAGAAAGAAGACGACCTATCCCATCGCAATTGCAGGGGATAGGATTTCGGTGGATGCAGAACATATCGAACTCCCGCTTTCCAACGAACCTGGAAGAAATATTGCGATTATCGGTACACCTGATGGCGACTGCAATCAGGCTGTCGGAATAATTCAAAGCATTGCTGTTTCTCTTGCCTTACAAAATGCAAAAGGGAACGCAAGGTTCATCTTCTGTGACTTTGAAAGCAGGGAGACGACCTTTGACAGGAAATATCCTGTCTTTACTCAAATCATGGAAAATTCCGGATATTTTGTTGAGTGCGTTCTGCAAAAGGATTTTGAGGCAACAATAAAGCAGCTCACATCAGAAGCAGGAACGGATGAATTGATATATGTTTTTGGACTGGCACTGGATAAATGGGAGTTTGAAAAAGATCCTTATGGTCAGGGCTCATCCTTAAAAACGTTTGTTGAGGGGGCGCCGGCCAAAAATATGCATTTTATCGGATGGTGGATTAAGGCATCCAGTTACACAAGCCAGGTATCTGGTTACGGAAACAGCGATGCTTTCAATTCAAAAATATTTTTACGAATTGATGAACGCGCCGTGCAATCGCTGACCAATCCGTTTGTCAAGTGGTCTGTACAAAATAATCGTGCGCTGATCAGCGATTCGGTAGAGTTTTCTGAAGAGATGCGGTTTATACCCTACTCTCCAGTAGGCTCTGATGACTTGAGTGCCATAAAATCAATGGTCTGGGATTAAGGAGGCAGAAAAATGTCAAAGGTTATGGAACTAATTTCGGCGATTTCGAATGCAGTGAGGCAGATTGATGACCAGTTAATGAAGCTGCATAGCTATACAAGCGAAATCGATCAGGTTACACAAAGAGTACAGGCGGCGTTCAATGGAAGCCAGCGGGAGTACGGGAGAAATATGCTGGATCAGCTTTCCACGACAAAGCAGACTGTAGAACAGACAGTGGAAAGATTACAGGCTGCGAAGGATAAGCTGTTACGGGTAAGACTTGTCTAAGGAGGTATAAGTATGGCATCAATACAGGAACTTTCACACGAGGTTATATCAATTAAGCAGCTGTCTGATCAGCTGGCTCAGATGGTTGGCGCGGCAAATACATCGCTGGCGTCACAATCGGTCATGATTGCCAATATCGTTGAGGGCAGTCAGTCAGGACAGGAGGCTGTTAACTCTCTAAGCACTGCGGCACACTCGCTGGCAGATGCAGCGTCAGCAATGAAAGCATTAAGCAGAACCTGTGATGAATGTATCGCTGATTTAGCAAAATAATCGGGTGACGCGATGAGAGTGATAAACAACGACAAGGAAAGAGATAAAATTAATCTGCGGTTTGACATACAGAGCTGTAACACAACCGTTACAAGCGAACGCAATAAGCTCCAGGAAACGGTCAGTGTTTTACAAGATGCTGTTGGCAGCTCGCCGTCTGGCATAGACGGAAAACTCATAGGAGCCTGCAAGCAGGCACTGGAGCAAATATCTATCTGCCTGCAAAATTTGAATCAGAGTCGTCAGTTTGTGGATCAAATTGATACAAGTGAGGAGGTTCCGGATGGGGAGTATTAGTGACATCGTGAACGAACTGTATTCCGTTGCAGAGAGAGTAACAAGCCATACCGAGGGCTTGGAAAAGGCGAGAGAGGAAATTATCGAGGTCAGGAATAAGGTCCATGGAAAATTCGGCAACGATAAAAACGGTCAGAGCGCAGCTATGGCTATGGACAAGGCATCGGATGCGATTTTAACTGCCGATGGAATTTTATATACTCTCAAAGCGGAGATTCAGGAATATATCGGTAACCTAAAAAAATAAGTTTGCGGAGGGCAAAAAGATGGCGGAGAAAATTTTTGGAATTGACCTTGGTACAACAAACTCGGCGATTGCTGTATTTGAAAACGATGAGGCTCGCATACTGAAGAATATTGACGGGGATGAGATTACGCCTTCCGTTGTATTCTTTACGGGTGTTGATAGTGACGGCAATGATGAATCCTTAGTCGGGATTCAAGCTAAAAATTCTGCGGCAACCGCACCTGATAACATTGTACAGTTTGTCAAGAGGCTGATGGGCAATCAAGGAGATGCCTATAATTTTAAGGCACCAAGTGGCAAAGAATACACGCCAGAAATGATTTCCGCTTTGATATTGCGTAAGGTTTGCAAGGATGCCGAACAGTATGTTGGTGACGGCTCTGTCAAAAATGTGGTGATTACTGTCCCTGCCTACTTTGATGATGCTCGACGAATTGCCACAAAACAGGCGGGTAAAATAGCGGGCTTAAATGTACTCAGGGTGATAAATGAACCCACTGCAGCAGCGATAGCTTTTGGGCTTGACACGAATGAAAGTGGCAAGGTTCTGGTTTATGATCTTGGTGGAGGAACCTTCGATGTTACCATCATGGATATTAATGGCGGAAATTTCGATGTTATAGCAACTGGTGGTGATTCTCAGCTTGGAGGCATTAATTTTGACCAGAAGATTATTTCCATTATACTAAGACAACTCCAGGAGCAGGGCTGCACAGTTGATGATGAAGATGATGCATTAATGGCTGACATTAGAGAGAAAGCCGAGAAGACAAAACTGCAACTATCCAACGTGGAAACAGCAAGACCTGTTTTTACCATAAACGGTTCGACATACAGGATTGAAATAACACGTGAAACTTTCGAGAAAGAATCTGAAACTCTTATGCAAAGGACTCAACTGCTATTAGAGGATGTCCTTAACGAGAAAAATCTTGGATGGTCAGATATCAATCATCTTCTTGTGGTTGGCGGTTCCACGCGGATGCCAATGGTAAAAAAACTACTTGAAAGAATTTCCGGGAAGGAAGTTACTTATAAAGTTGATCCGGATACTGCTGTTGCACAGGGCGCAGCTATCTTTGCCAGTACATTGACTACGGATTCGCCTGATGCGGATGCTGGTATGATAAATCTTGATGTTACTGCTGGAGAGAGGAGCGGAGTCACAGCAAGCCTCGTGATTTCGGATGTGACATCACAGTCACTTGGTGTTATTACCGTTGATCCTAATGATCATAGCAGAAAGATAAACACCGTCATTATTCCTCATAATACCAAAATACCCACCAAGAAATCAGAGGTTGTTTATACAGTTTATGACAATCAAACGGAGATCAAGGTGGAGGTTACGGAAGGGAACGATGCGGATGTTGAATATGTAAGGGTTATAGGAAGCAGTATTTTGTCCATGCCGCCTTACCCTAAAGATTCCCCGGTGGAAATCATCTATGCTTACGATCCTGATCAGACTATATACATTGAAGTCATAGATAAGGTTACCAATAGTAGTTTGGGGACATTTGAAATTGACAGGGCTTCTAACCTTTCTGACGAGGAAGTAAAGAATGCCATGGGAGTAGTGAAACACGCGACAGTCGATTGACAGTTATTAACAACGAGGTGTTTATTATGGATCTGGATAATAATGCTGTGCTGTCCGACGCTGACTTAGCGTCGGAGCAGGGTAATGAAACAGCAAAGGTTTTGCAGGAGCTTGGAGAGATAAGGGAAGAACTGTTTATTTTGAAGGATTTGTTTGTCAGAAGGCTTCATGATGACAAGCAGAAATCTCAAATGATCCATACGCTTGATGAAGGTGCAAGGTTTGCGTTTATTGAGCCGTTTTTAACAGATCTTATCCTTGTCCTGGATAGGCTTGAGAAAAAGGATGATGATTTTGCCAGATCTGTATATGAGGAGATCTATGACATTCTTCATCGAAGAGGTGTGGAACGGATCAACGTGACGGAGGGATTTAATCCGGCTCTCTATAATGCGGTTAAAAGCAATGATAATCCGGAAATAGCTTCCGTAGCCGTTACCGGCATTGTTCGAAACGGGTATACATTATCCGGGAGGGTAATCAGAGCTGCCGAGGTTATCGTAGACAGACCTGTGACAAAATAATTTACAACGGCGAGGGGGAATTACAAGTGGTGGAAATGGTAGTCGATTATTATGAAGCCCTGAATCTCAAACAGGAATCCTCTATTGTTGAGATTAACAAGGAATTGAGTGCTCTTGAAAGTACATGGAAGCGGCGGGAAATTACAAATCCGGAAAAGGCAACAAAAATGCTTGTCCTTATTATGGATGCCCGAAAGGTCTTTCAAAATGAATCAACGAAATCTCAATACGACATCAAATTAGAAGAAAGCAGGAAAGAGCCTGTACCTGTTGATGGAGAAGCCGAAAGGCGGAAGCAGCTAGAGAAGTGGATGGATGATGCGTTTCGATTTCATCAGAGCGGGCAGAATGACCTGGCCAAAGAGGCAATCAATCAAGCTGCAAAGTTTGTAGGATCGGATGATAACGATTATTTCTACTATCTGCTCTCTGTGATTTCTTACAGCAACGGAGAGCCTCAGACATCATTAAGTGCGATTAACAAGGCTATCGTGATCAATCCCGGAATTGCCGACTACTACTTACAGAGTGAAACCATATATTACGATTTATACAATGCCAATTACCAAAACCCGACCCATTTAAACGAAGCTGTGGATTACCTTGAAAAAGGACGGTTGGCATTAAAACAAGCGATTGCGCTCGCGGAGAAAAACGGAGATACAGATACACTTGTACAGGCGCTGGTCATATTAGCAGATTCGTATGTACATTGCTTAAATCAGAATCTCGAAGAGGGGGAACAGCTTGCCAAAAGAGCCATCTCGCTTGGGGACAAAAGCGGAGTAGCACAACAGCTTCTTAGCGATATAAGTGAATCAAAGGATGTATTTCAACCGTATCAGGGAAAAAAACATCCCAGTACTTCTTCTGGTCACTCCGGCTGCTATATCGCAACCGCTGTATATGGCTCGTATGATTGTCCGCAGGTTTGGGTTCTAAGAAGATTCCGTGACGACACCTTGTTGAAAACATGGTACGGAAGAATCTTCGTGAAAGTGTACTATTCGATCAGCCCCGCGCTGGTTCGGTTATTTGGTTCGCATTCCTGGTTTAACACCTTCTGGCGCAGTCATCTAGACAGGATGGTCGATCACCTGCGGAAGGAAGGCGTAAGCGACAGCAAATATAACGATATTTGAGGTATCCCATAGCCGATGTTTTATCTATGCCATAATGACATCCTGTTTATCACGTTTTTATGAAAGGAGATTGATACAATGGGAATTATATTTCTTTTGCTTATCTTCTGTATCGTCCTTTTGATGATCTTTAAGATAAAAGGAATGCGTGGAGATATAAAAAGGGATGCTATCGAGTTTGATACGCAGAAAACGATTCAGCAGATCACGGGTGTTTTGCGTTCCATAAAATGCCAGATGGATCCTTTGAATAACAACGATCCTCTTGCTGCTGCCGACGGCGGACCCCAGCCCGTTATTGCTGTGCTGATGGAAGGTAATGATACCCTCTTTGGATTGGGAGCAAAGCTGTGGAGTGTCCAGGTCATTGTTTATGAGCTGGGGAATAAGCGTCATGTTGAGCTGATTGCGCTTAGCGAGAGCGGAATGGGTGCCGGCTGGAGAGCATACGCTACCGGTGATAACTCTCAGGCGAAATACGCTGACAGAAGAAAAAGCATAAAAAAGAGAGACGAGATTGCACAAATGCTCGCGTAATATAAAAATTTCTTGTTCTATTTGGAGCATTGACGAAGTGCCTTTGCCCTTGTAGGTTCGCCAGATCATTTTGAAATACAGGTTTTCACAGTAGTTTTCATTATGGCATTGATAAAACATCGATAAACTTTTTAGGAGGTTGTATTATGAGAGTACCTTTGATTGCAGTGTTAGATGCGAACATTACAGAAACCCGTCCGTTTCCGGCTTTAGACGGTGCAGGAAGAATCTACTTTTCAACAAAAGACGGGAATCCTTTGACTTTTAAGGTGGATTCAGTGGAATGCCGCGATTTTTTGCCCGCTGGGAAATGCAAAATCGGCTTCTGGCTTGAGAGAGTTCCGGCATGTTCCTGGGATATCACCGTTCCTTCATCATAATATATGCAAAATTCTGTTTTCCTCTGTCACCACGCCTGTCTGAATAGTAATCTGAGTTATGATAAGTGCAGTCATTTGTGTATGTGATATTTGTATTCGGAATGCCCTCGGTAACAGTTTTTATTCTTATAGCTTCAGCCATATTAAGATACAGCCTACTATCTTGAACAGAGAAGATATTTTCAAGTTCTTTTTCAGTAAAGGCTTTTTTTGTATTCTTCATAAACATTCTGTCCCACTTCATAGCAATTAGCACAGATATGAGGCCCGATAAGCATCTGTATTTCGGAAGGTGATGCACCTGCAAACTGCATTTTATCTATTGCATTATGTATCAATTCTACGGCGGCTGACTTCCAACCGCAGTGAAGAAGTCCTATAATACTTGCTTTTTCATCGATCAGGTATACGGGAACACAGTCGGCTGCGATAATGCTGATAACAATGCCCTTTTCAGCAGTAACAAGTCCGTCAACTTTTTGGAGTGTATTATCCTTTATAACTCCGAAACCGCCGTGTTCACTGCTGACTATTTCAACTTTATCACCGTTTGCCTGATATGGACGTATGATGTTTGAAAGCGGAACATAGAGTTTGCGGCTGAGTTCCGTATAGTCACTTGTCGGAGGATCATAAGGTTCATTTCTTGTCCATGTTCCTTCATTTCCCGAGGTGAATCCTGCGAGTGCAAAGTTGCTGTTGATTATTATTGTATCTTTCATTTGCTGTATCCTTTGTATATACTTTTTTCTTAGTATAACATTTTATGGTTGTATTGTAAATAGGAATAGGCTATGTTATAATGATGATATAGGCGTGATTTTTAATGGATACATCTATTAAGTAATAATTGGTCAAATTAAGGAGGAAAAATATGAGTACTATTGATAATGTATTCGTTTTTAAGAATAAATTAAAAAAACAACTTTTGCTTGAAAATCCGAATTTGAAAGACACATTTCTTTTAGACGCATCTATTAATCAGGCTATTTTTGAAGTAATGAAACGTATTTTTGATAATGAAATGAAAAAAACAGAAAAATCTATGGAGAAAGCTTTTTTTGGTGATATTGCAAGCAATGAAAAGGATAGTACATATGATAATGAAAAGCAAAAAATTAAAAGAACAATGAAGTTTATTGAAGAGGCACGTTATGATGAAGGTAAAGAATTTGAAAGAATAAGCGGCTTTCTTCCAGATGATTTTAAACAACTTAAAAGAAAAACTGACAGTACAAAAAGTAATTTTGAAAGCAATCATTATAATATTACAGATCAAAATAAAAAAGAAATTAGTAATATTAATAAACTAAAAATAATTAAATCGATTAGAAATAATCGAATTCAAGATGTTAAAAAAGTAGCTAATTCCAAATTTGAGAGTTTAAATGTAACCGCCAACCAAACCCAGCCCTTCCGTCAAACTGAAAAAGATGCTAAAATATACTCACAGCAAAAATCTGAAAGGAGCTGTGAGTATGATGACTACAAAAGAAGAAAAACGGGAGCTGATTCATAGGCAATGGAAGGAACAGATTGCAGAATGTGAAAGCAGTAATATGCCGGTCAAGGAATGGTGTGCTGAAAACGGAGTGAATCTGAACACTTTCTACGCCCGAATCTCGGCATTAAAGAAAGACAAGCTGAAACAAAGTGTACAGCAAACTCAGGAAATCGTTCCGCTCAGCGTAATCCAAGGTAACGATACAGTCGATTCCGAAACGGCTGTTGTTCCCAATGTCTGTAAAAAAGAAAAAATCGTTATTCGCAAAAGCGGAATAGAGATTATTGTTCCGCATGATGTCTCGGAGAATATGATATATTCACTGCTCAGAGGATTGAAACAATGCTGAAGAATCTGAAAGCCGATAATATCTACATTGTCTGCGGACATACGGATATGCGGAAGTCAATTGATGGACTTGCAGGAATAGTGCAGCAGAAGTATAACCTTGATCTGTTCGATAGTAGTGCATTTCTGTTTTGCGGAAGACGCAGAGACAGACTGAAAATATTGTTGTGGGAAGATGATGGATTTCTCTTGTTGTATAAAAGACTTGAGGACGGCAAATTTAACTGGCCTCGCAGTGAACAGGAAGTACGTAATTTGACTCACGAACAATATATATGGCTGATGCAGGGATTATCTGTTGACCAGCCGAAAGCAATCAAAAAAATTGAAGGCGGTGTGGATATCTGCTGAGTTTTGAACAGCAGATATGTACATAAATGTGGAAGATATTTCTCAATCAAGATGTGCTCTTTTCCTTGAATGGAAAGGCGTTCTATGGTATAATAAAAGTACCACAGATAACCTGATATCGAGGAAAGGAGCATTTTATCATGACTTACGAAGAACTGAAAAAAGCATACGAAGAATCCATGCAGAAATGCTCCGAGCTTAAAAAAGAAATCGAGGATAAAGATCTCCGCATAGAGCATCTTACCGAACTTCTGATAAAGAGGAATAAAATGCTTTTCGGGCAGAAAAGCGAAAAAGGTAAATATATATGTGACGGACAGTTATCACTGGACGGAATTGTTCTAAACGAAGCGGAAGAACAGTCAGATTTCAATGTGTCTGAGCCAACAGCTGATACTGTTATAAAAAAGTCGAAGAAAACAGGCAAGCACCGTGGAAGAAAAGAAATAAGAGCTGATCTTGAAACCAAAAAGATTGTATATGAACTTCCGAACGATGAGCAGATATGCAGTGTATGCGGTGAACCACTTACTGAATATACCGAGGAATACCTTACTACAAGACTTGCTGTTATTCCCGAAAAAGTGTATAAAATAGAATATTACCGCAAGGTGTACAAGTGCAAAAACTGC
>Ga0180030_1144345_pt1 | contig 11267 bp, 9 predicted proteins | sample BioARNtimezero_2_FD_135995 | JGI IMG/M metagenome (GOLD analysis project Ga0180030, IMG submission 135995) | Anaerobic biogas reactor microbial communites from Seattle, Washington, USA - Biogas_R2-A RNA time zero (Metagenome Metatranscriptome) | ecosystem: Engineered > Bioreactor > Anaerobic >...
CCCCCGGTCAACTCAAGAAGCAGACCAACGCCAAAAGTAAGGGCAAAGGAAAGAAGTGGGATTGATTATTTTCGGGGGCCTCATACCACTTCGCCTTCAGTTGATAAACTTAGACTAGGAACACCATCCCTTCGCGCGTCTCGTTCCATTCCGGACCACGGTAAAGCTTGTTTCACTGAAATGGACAAACCCGCCATTTTTTTAAATGGCTCAAACATGTCCATTTCCCCTTGTGGGACGTTCTCCTTCGCTCTAACCGTGGTGAGCTGTCATTCAATTACCGGGACTCACGTCGTCCCCTCCACCAGCATAAAAGCTGTCGGAGCCTTCCCTATCTCGCCCGAGAACGGGCTATGCAGAACCCGTGAACACCCTTTATGCCGCATCTTAAGGGAAGCTGTTCCTGCACGATTGAAAGTGATTTGGTATCCAACAGGCCCTGATTCCCGTTGGATCAAGATCGGAACCGGGTATGATCGGGATAATGGCCAAGGAGCAAGACCGCTATCCTCCGTTCTTGGCGCCGATCCTAGTCGAGGATGCCCCGCTCCCTTGAGGAGCTTATGTTCAGGGTGTCCCGGTATTTGGCTACAGTGCGCCGGGCTATCTTGATACCATGCCTTGCTCGGAGTAATGACACGATTTCGTCGTCCGTGAGAGGGGCTTGCTTGTCTTCCTGTTTAATCATCTCGCTGATCAGGTCCATAACGACGTTCGTGGACAGGGGCCTTCCTTCCTCTTTGTTGATACCCGTGGGAAAGAAAAACTTCATTTCGTACACGCCGTGGGGGGTACTCATGTATTTACTCGTAGTTATCCTGCTTACCGTGGACTCGTGGACACCGACGTCCTGTGCCACGTCTTTGAGGATGAGGGGCTTCAAGAACCGTAGCCCCTTCTCGAGAAACTCCATTTGAAATGCCACTATACTCTTTGCCACAAGATAGAGTGTTTTTTGTCTCTGTTGTATGCTCTTCATGAACCATTCGGCCTGGGTAACCTTCTTTTTGATATAGTTTTTTGTGTTTTGGCTGGTAGTCTTGTTCAGGTAAAGGTCGACGTAGTAACGATTCATCTTGAGTTCAGGCAAATCATCGTCGTTGAGGAAGACCTCAAAACCATTCTCTGTTTTTACCACATAGACGTCCGGAGAAATGTAGGAGGTGAAATCATCGGAGAAGTTGCGCCCCGGCTTTGGATCGTATTCCTTTACCTTTTCAAAGACCTCTTTCACTGTCTCCAGCGAATACCCCGTCTGCTTCACGATCTCCTTGACGTTCGCCTTCTGAAAGAGGTCGAAATGAGACCCGACAACCTCTTCGAATATGGGGTCCCTTGCTCCCCTGGCCTCATACTGGAGCATGATGCATTCTCTCAGGTCCCGGGCTCCGACGCCCGGAGGATCAAGCTTCTGTATCTTATGGAGGACCGCCTCCAATTCCTCTGCTGCAAAGCCCGAAGCTTCGGAAAGCTCTGAAAGGGGAAACGCCAGATAGCCGTTGTCGTCAATATTTTCTATGATCCACTCGGCGATAATCCGCTCACTGCGATCCAGCTCGGCAAGACCCGCCTGGAACCGCAAATGGTCGCGCAGGTTGGTCGTTTTTCTCAGCATATTCTCGTAATCCGGCCGTTCCCTTTCTTCTTGAGGAACATAGTCTTCAGATGGAGAATATCGATCAAGCCACTCAGCTATCTCATCCCTGTCTGTTGCTTCCTCTTCTGTCGGTTCTTCTTTTACGTCCTTCTCCTCCAGTTCCAGTATTGGATTTTCCTGCAACTCGAGCTCTATGGCATCCATGAGTTCAAGGTGAGATAACTGGAGCAGCTTTATGGCCTGCTGCAGCTGCTGGGTCAATACAGGCGAGAGCTTTTGTGTCTGTTTAAGCTCCAACATCGATATAAAACTCCTCCCCCAAATATACCTCCCTTACAATTCTGTCGCTGGCTACTGCTTCAGGGGGTCCCTCGAGGAGAACCTGTCCATTATTCACCACGTACGCCCTATCGCATATAGGCAATGAATCACGCACATTATGATCCGAGAGAAGTATGCCCATCCCCTTCTTTTTCAACCCGAATATGATTTTTTTCAGATCGGACACGGATATGGGGTCTATGCCCGAAAAGGGTTCGTCAAGAAGCATGAAGCGAGGGGCAGTCATAAGGGCCCGCGCTATCTCGAGCCTTCTCCTTTCTCCACCGGAAAGAGAGTCCGCGTTGTTCCCGGCCAGGTGCTCCAGCTTGAAAGACTCGAGCAGCTCCAGCACCTTGTGGTCGATCATCTCCTTTTCGACTCCGTGAAACTCGAGGATGGATTTCAGATTATCCTCTACAGTCATTTTTTTGAAAATGGACGGCTCTTGGGGCAGATACGTTATGCCTTTTCTGGCCCTCAGGAACATGGGAAGTGTCGTGATATCCTCGGTATCCAGGAGGATTCTTCCTCCATTCGGCCGTATGAACCCGATGATCATGTAGAATGTTGTTGTTTTGCCTGCCCCGTTCGGCCCGAAAAGGCCGACGATTTCACCCACGTTTATGCTCATCGAGATGTTATCGACGACCTTCCTTGCATTGTACGACTTCGAAAGGCTCTCTGCACTGAGTTTTGTAACCCCGCTCATCGTTGTTCCATTCTCACCGTTGGTTTGCCAACAGCAAGCTTCCAATTGGATGATTTGTGCGCGATAGCCTCGCCTGTCGCGGTTGTCTTGCCCCTGGCTGTCCCCGGCGATGCTGTCGGCACCGCCTTGTCTTGCTTAAAATGATATACTGCCTGCTCGCTTTTCGCAACATGTCCTTTTGATACGAGCCGCACCTTGCCTCTGGCGTCTATCTTTTGAATGTCTTCACCATCACTGAAAACAGAGAGTCGTGAGCACGAGACGTCAAGATCCTCGCCTTTCATCATTGCCTTACCATCCAGGACGTACAGATTGTCTTTCAGATAGTACAGAAATGAGTTGGCAGCGAAGTTGTATTTCCCTTTTTGTGTCACAACAAAACCCGAGACGTCCTTCTCGATCCTGATCGTTTCTTTTTTTGTATCGGCCGTCAGTCCCACGCCTGTCAGCATCAGCTTACTTCCCTGTATCTTGACGGGGGCGCTCGTGGTGGTGAGGCCTTTTTTAAAATCGAAGTCCAGATAGTTGGTTGTAAGAGTATATTCCCGATTATAAATAATATCCACGTCTTCCACGCTACCCTTTTCGTTTTCCGTGTCCATAAAGCCCTTGGACCCCTTGAACAGGACGATTGTCCCTGCCTTTGGCTTGTACTCTCCTTCGAGTATCTCCATTTCTATGGCGGGCTTGTCGATATACTTCCGGGCGATCTTCGCACGGATCTCCCAGTCAACGAGACCCTTCTTCTCACCGGAATACTTTACGTCCTTAAAGACGATGACGGTTTTTCCTTCTGCAGGCAGTGCGTGGGTGGGTTTTTCGGGTTTTCCGAGAAAGAAGTAGGCCGCAGCAATAAGGCTTAATGCCATGAACCCTGCTGCCATGTAAACAATCGTTGTTCTGCTCTTCATTATACCTCGTCATGAGTAAGGATGCGTGATACCGGATAGAGGATACACAATTAAGCGTGGAGTTACAAACGGTGATCATTGTTGCGGTCACGATCGGGCACCATCCATCCGCGCTGCTCGCCCTAAGCGATCTTGGCCTTCAAAAGGTCATGGATGTGGATAATTCCAACGGGTCGTTCCTCTCCTTCTTTTTCAAGAACAAAAATAGAGGTGATGGAGAATTCCTCCATCTTTTTCAACGCATGAACAGCCAGGGCATCCTTCCGTATCGTTTTCGGGTTCTGTGTCATTACATCCGACGCATTCTTTATCAGGACATTTTCATATTTCTCGATAGCCCTGCGCAAGTCTCCATCAGTAACCACCCCAACGAGCTGGTCCTCCTCGTTCATGACTGCCGTGACACCGAGCCGTTTCGAGGTTATCTCCAGAATGACATCCTTCATGGGCGTGGTGCGCGAGACCCTTGGCAGCGCATCGCCGGCATGCATCAGGTCTTCCACTGTAAGAAACAGCTTTCTTCCCAGGGCCCCGCCAGGGTGGAGGGATGCAAAATCCTCGATCTTGAAGGCCCTTTTTTCCATGAGGGCAATGGCGATTGCATCACCGAGGGCAAGGGTGGCTGTTGTGCTCGATGTGGGGACCACGTTGTACGGGCATGCTTCATCCACCTTCACGTTGAGCACAATGTCGCCATAGCCTGCGATGGTTGAAGCGGGATTGCCGGTGATTACCAGCATGGCAATATCCATCCTCTGTATCCACGGGAGTATTCGGATAATCTCTTCGGTTTCCCCGCTGTTGCTCACAACGATCACGACGTCGCCTTTCTGGAGAATGCCCAGATCGCCATGAACAGAGTCGGCCGGGTGAAGAAAGATGGCGGATGTGCCCACACTGGACAGGGTTGATGCAATCTTCTTACAGATGAGGCCTGATTTCCCTATACCGGTAAGGACCACCCTGCCCCGGCACCGGGCGATCGTGTCAACTGCGGTATCAAAATCATTGTTGAGTCTCGCCATGACGCTTAAGATCGCATCGGCCTCTTTTTTGAGGACCTCTTTGCCTATGTCAACGAATCGGCTCACAGTGCTGCCTCGATCCTTTTCAATGTTTCCAGAATGTGAGGAAGATCATCAAGCAAAACAGAATTTGGACCATCACACAGGGCCTTTAATGGATCGAAATGTACCTCCATGAAGATCCCGTCGACCCCTACTGCAACAGATGCCCTTGCTAAAGGAAAAACAAACTCCCTTTCTCCTCCCGAGCGGGCGAACAGCCCTCCGGGTTTCTGGACACTGTGGGTGGCATCAAAGATCACCGGATATCCGAAGTCCTTCATGATCGACAGGGCCCTGAAATCATTCACAAGATTATTGTACCCGAAGTAGGTGCCCCGTTCCGTGACCATGATGCGGCTATTGCCGGTGGATTCCACTTTTTCAATAGCATGCTTCATATCGTGGGGTGCCAGGAATTGCCCTTTTTTTATGTTCACGGGTTTTCCCGTCTTGCCGCACGCTACGAGAAGGTCCGTCTGTCGTGAGAGCAGGGCCGGAACCTGGAGGACATCGACCACGGTTGCCGCTATAGCCGCCTCTTCGGTAGAATGAACATCGGTAAGGACGGGCACATCGAGTTTCTCCCTGACCTCTGCAAGGATCTTCAGGCCTTTCTCAATGCCCGGGCCCCTGAAGCTGCTGATGGAGGTCCTGTTTGCCTTGTCGTAGGAAGACTTGAAAATGAACGGTATGGCACGATCGCTCGTAATGACCCGCAGTCTTTCGGCGATACGAAGCGTAATGTCCCGCCCCTCAATAACGCAGGGCCCCCCGATAAAAACGAACGGTCTTGCCCCTACGGAAATGGTCCCGATTTTCACTTGTTTCTGCATCTCTGCTTTTCCTGTTTAGGCTTCAGCGCCGCCTTGATGAATTCCCGGAAGAGGGCGTGGGGGCTGAAGGGCTTTGATTTGAACTCAGGGTGAAACTGACATGCAAGAAACCAGGGATGGTCCTTGAGCTCGATAATCTCAACAAACTGCTCGTCAGGAGAGATGCCTGTCACCACCATCCCGCATGCCTCGAGCTGTTTTCGAAAAGCCATGTTGAACTCGTACCGGTGGCGATGCCTCTCATGAACCATATCCGTATTGTACGACTTGTGAGCAATGCTCCCGGTCTTCAATTTGCAGGGGTAAGCGCCAAGCCTCATTGTGGCACCCTTATCGGAGAACCTGTCTCTTTTTTGGTGCTTGTTTTCGCGGTCGATCCATTCCTCGATAAGGCATATAACAGGGGAGGCTGTTCCCTCGTTGAACTCGGTGCTGTGGGCATCCTGCAGGCCCGCCAGATGCCGTGCGATCTCGACCACGGCAAGCTGCATGCCAAGGCACAGGCCGAAGAAGGGGATCTTCTTTTCCCTGGCATACTGTATGGCCCTGATCTTTCCTTCTATGCCGCGGTCACCGAAACCTCCCGGAACGAGTATGCCGTCAATGCCGTCAAAGGGTGGCTCAACGCCTTTTTCCAGGTCCTCGGAATCGACGTAACGGATGTTCACCCTGGCATTATTTGCAATACCCCCATGGGTCAGGGCCTCGTTGAGGCTCTTGTAAGAATCCTTGAGCTTGACATACTTGCCCACGATAGCAATGTCAACTTCCTTCTTGGGATTCCGTATGGTGTCGACAATCTCCTCCCATTTGAAGAGATCGGGTTTTCTTGCCCAGATATTGAGCAGCTTCGTGATCTTCTCGTCCAGGCCCTCTCTGTGATAGAGGAGAGGCACCTCGTAGATCGTATCCACATCTTTGGCTGTTATGACCGCATCTTTGTCGACGTTGCAGAAGAGGGCGATCTTGTCTTTCAGGTCCGAAGACAGGAGCCGCTCTGTCCTGCACAGGAGAATATCAGGCTGAATTCCGATTTCCCGCAGCTCCCTTACGCTGTGCTGCGTCGGTTTTGTCTTCATCTCGTCGGCTGTCTTTATGAACGGTACGAGGGTCAGGTGGATGAAAAGCGAGTTTTCCTTGCCGAGGTCGTTTCTCAACTGCCGTATTGCCTCGAGGAAAGGCAGGCTTTCAATATCGCCCACGGTTCCGCCGATTTCAACGATTACCACATCGATGGTGTCATCGACATTGAGGATCCTTTTCTTTATTTCATCGGTGATGTGAGGGATCACCTGGACGGTTCCACCCAGGTACCCCCCCCTTCTCTCCCTTGATATCACCGCGTCGTAGACCTGGCCGGTGGTAAAGTTGCTTTTTTTTGACCCGACCGCGTTGGTGAATCGCTCATAGTGACCGAGATCAAGGTCTGTCTCGGTCCCGTCGTCCGTAACAAAGACCTCGCCGTGCTGAAAGGGGTTCATGGTCCCAGGATCAACATTGATGTACGGATCAAGCTTTGCCGGCGCTACGGTCAAGCCCCTTGATTCGAGCAACGCCCCGATCGATGCCGAGGCAAGTCCCTTGCCCAGCGATGATACAACGCCTCCGGTAACAAATATGAATTTCTGTCGCCTTGTCATGAGCCCTGTATGAAGAACTCGATCAATCCCTCGCCCTCAAAGACCTTTTCGCCTGCCCGTTCGTCGTATCCCGTGGGACAACCGCCGGCCCTTGTCGATTTTTCGAAGACAGCAAAGGGAACCGGTGTCGCATAGTGGGTTCGGAGCGATATGGGCGTTGCATGGTCCGTGATAACGAGGAACTTCACCGTATCCCCGACGCTCTCGAAGATTGGGCCCACCACATCCCTGTCGATACTTTCTATGGCCCTTACCTTCTCATCCGTGCTGCCGCCGTGGGATGCCTCGTCCGGGGCTTCAACGTGAATATACACGATGTCATGATCTTCGAGGAGTTCAATGGCCTTGTCGGCTTTTGCCCGGTAATCCGTATCTAAATAGCCGGTGGCCCCTTCCACAAAAGGGGTATCGAATCCAACCAGCCTGCTTATACCCTTTACAAGGTCCACGGCCGTAACTGTCGCACCCTTGAGGCCGTGCCTGTCCTTAAACAGCGGAAGGCTTGCCCGCTTGCCCTGGCCCCAAAGCCATATGCTGTTTGCCGGGAACCTGGATGCCTTTCCTCGTTTTAGATTCACAGGGTGTCCTTCGAGAATGCGGCGGGAATCCACCATTAGGGACATAATTCTGTCCGCACCCTTGCCTGTGGGCAGGTAGCCGAGAATCTCCTTGCCTGTAATGTCATGGGGAGGGGTGGTGGACATTTCCCACATGCCCTGCCGCCACAGCATGATGTGCCGGTAACTCACGCCGGGGAAGAACATAAATTCTTCACTACCCAGTTCCTTGGAAAGATCGTGAATCAGGATCTGCGCCTCCTCGGTGGTTATATGTCCCCCGCTGTAGTCTCCCATCAGCGTTCTTTCCGGCTGTACGGCAAGATATACGAGGTTGCACCGGAAGGCCACGTCGCTATCGCTCATTTCAATACCCATGCCGCTCGCTTCAATAGGCGCCCTGCCCGTGTAGTATTTTGCCGGACTGTAGCCGAAGATAGACATGCAGGCCACGTCGCTTCCCGGTGGAAAACCGTCTGGGATAGTCACCACCTTCCCACAAAATCCCCCCCGGGCCATCATATCCATGTATGGTTTGTGGGCCACCATCAGCGGGGTTTTCCCTCCGAGCTGATCGATAGGAAAATCCGCCATGCCGTCGCCGATCACTACAATGTATTTCATTCGTTAGGCTCCGTTTGTAACCGATTCGTGTGTACGATGCGGAAATTTATTGGTTTCCTTCTTCAATCCTTATGTAAACGCTTTCATCCTTGATGATGGGTAATTGATCGATGGCCGCCTTTGCCTCTTTCAGATTCAGCTCAACGGCCTCGTGGGTCAGCATAACGATAGGCACGTAGCCGTTTTCTTTTCGACCTTTCTGAATCACCGATGAAATACTGATCTTGTAGTCGGCCAGGACGCCGGAGATCTTCGAGAGCACACCGGGACTGTCTTTGGCAGTAAACCGCATATAATAAGGTACAGACGATTTCCCGGCACCCCTCATTTTGACTTTGCCTGCGGTTGAAGGAATCTTGGCTGCCGGGGCACCATTCCGGATCCTGTACGCCATGTCAACAATATCGCTTACAACCGCACTGCCCGTGGCATCGCCGCCCGCTCCTTTTCCATAGTACAGGGTTGGACCGGTCCTGTCTCCGACCACATAGGCGGCGTTGTACACACCGTCCACGCTGCTCATGGGGTGGCCGACCGGTATCATGGCCGGCTCGACCCTGGCCTCGATCTTTCCCCGGTCTTCCTTTGCCACTGCGAGGAGTTTGATCCGGTATCCGAATTCCCTTGCGAATTCTATGTCGATCGGGTCGATTCGCGATATACCGCCCGTTGTGATGTCCGACATTACAGCAGGATACTGAAAGGCCAACCGGACAAGGATACACAGTTTGTGGGCCGCATCAATGCCTTCTATGTCCAGCGTTGGATCGCTCTCTGCAAAACCCAATCTCTGCGCATCTTCAAGGGCCCTGTTAAAAGACATCCCTTCAAGGGTCATCTTTGTGAGGATATAGTTGCAGGTTCCATTTAAGATGCCGAGGATGTAGGTGATCCGATTTCCTACGAGACCATCCCTGATCGCCTTTATAACAGGTATGCCGCCACACACGGAGGCCTCAAAGCCGATTTCGGTTCCCTTTCGTGCGGCCAGCTTGAATATTTCATCCCCTTTCTCGGCGAGGAGGGCCTTGTTGGCGGTGACTACCCATTTCCCCTGTTCTATGGCATGACGGATGAGGCTGCGGGCGGGCTCTATTCCCCCCATCAGTTCAACGACGATGTCTACATCCTTGTCTTCTATGACCTCAAAGGCATTATTCGTAAGAAGGCCTTCTTTCAAAACAATGTCACGGGGTCGGTCAGGGTCGATGTCGGCACACTTCACCACCCTGATGTCGATCCCTGTCTTCTGTTTTATGAGGAGACCGTGCTCGTCAAGGATCTTATATGCACCAGTGCCTACCGTACCTAAACCTATAATTCCAACGCCAATCATTTCGCTTGTGAGGAGTGCAAAAGGTTTTTTATGCCCTTTACCGCCTGCCGTATTCTGTGCTCGTTTTCTATGAGGGCAAACCGGATATAGCCCTCGCCGTATTCGCCAAACCCTACGCCGGGCGATGTGGCAACTTTTGCTTCCCGCAGCAAAAGCTTCGAGAATTCCACCGAACCCATGGATTCGAATTCTTCCGGCATCTTAGTCCAGACAAACATGGTCGCCCTGGGTTTTTCCACCCGCCATCCATGGCGGTCAAGACCCTCGCAGAGCGTATCCCTCCGTTTTTTGTATTTTTCAACAATCTCTGCTACATCGGCATCTCCCTCATTCAAGGCGATGATCGATGCAATCTGGATGGGTTGAAAAACACCATAATCGAAATAGCTCTTTATCCTACCCAGTGCATTAATCATATTCTTGTTTCCAACCGCGAACCCTACTCTCCAGCCCGGCATGCTGTAGCTCTTTGATAGAGAGAAAAACTCAACCCCCACATCCTTTGCCCCATTGACCTGCAGAAAACTCGGGGCGCTGTAGCCGTCGAAAACGAGGTCTGCATAGGCAAGATCGTGAACAACCATCAGGTTGTGCTCCCGGGCAAAATCGACCACCTTCTCAAAAAAACCGACCTCCACTACCTCGGTCGTCGGGTTATTGGGGAAACTGATAATAAGCATTTTCGGCTGAGGCCACGTGGTCTTTACCGCAATGTTCAACCTGTCAAAAAACTCCTCTTTCGGTACAAGGGGTATGGTCCTCAGATCCCCCCCGGCGATGACCACCGAATAACTGTGAATCGGATAGGCCGGGCCGGGAACAAAGACGACCTCTCCCTGGCTGATTGTGGCAAGGATGAGGTGGCCTATGCCCTCTTTTGCGCCCATGGTGACCACGACCTCGGTCTCGGGATCGATGTCGACATCGTATTTCCTCTTGTACCAGTCGGCGATCGCCACCCGTAACTTCGTGATCCCTTTGGTTACCGAGTATCGGTGATTTCTTGAGTTTCGCGCAGCCTCGATCATTTTTGTCACGATGTGGCGGGGTGTTGCCAAATCCGGATTACCCATGCCGAGGTCGATAATATCTTCGCCCCGTCGGCGTGCATCGATGAGGAGATCCCTTACGATACCAAAGACATAGGGCGGTAAACGCGAAATCCTGTAAAACTCTTCCATTAATGAAAAATACCATACAACCTCTTAACAATCAAGACGAAAGGGGGGTTCCGGGCGGCTGCCCCCGGCCTGTTCACTACAGCTTATACTTGAACTTTCGGAGCAGTTCCTTCCTGCTTTCTCTGTCCTCTTCCTTCTCAATGCCCTTCGGTCCTGAGCCGTCAATGACACCGAGGATGCCTCCCCCTTGCCCGGTCCGGGCAACGATGACCTGGAGGGGGTTTGCCGTAGCGCAGACGATGTGGCATACCTCCTGGCAGGCCTTCAGCGCATTCAGGACATGAATGGGGAAACCATCCTTCAGGAATATCACGAATGTGTGGCCGCAACCGAGGGAGAAGGAGATGTCACAGGCAAGCTTCGTAAGCTCTTCATCATTTCCCTCATAACGAGTCAGGCAGGGACCGCTTGCCTCTGAAAAGGCCAGGCCGAACTTGAGGGTTAATGATGATCCCACAAGAATCTCATAGAGGTCCTCCACGGTTTTCACA
>Ga0180030_1143262_pt1 | contig 11209 bp, 22 predicted proteins | sample BioARNtimezero_2_FD_135995 | JGI IMG/M metagenome (GOLD analysis project Ga0180030, IMG submission 135995) | Anaerobic biogas reactor microbial communites from Seattle, Washington, USA - Biogas_R2-A RNA time zero (Metagenome Metatranscriptome) | ecosystem: Engineered > Bioreactor > Anaerobic >...
ATTTGTATGAGTTCTTTGTCCGCGAGCCGGAAGCCCTCTGCGATGACGCAAGCCCCGATAGCAGCCAAGGTCCATAAGCCTCTTTATATTCATCGCGTTTTCGCGACGCAAATCACCTTCGACCTTATACTCGTCATTTATAATATCCCTAATTGCCTTAATCTCGTTTTCATCAAGATCATCAGCATTTTTTTGAGGATTAAGTCCTGACTTTGTGCAGATCTCCTCGGCACTTGTTCGCCCGATCCCATATATATAGGTTAGAGCAATTCTAATATGTTTTTTGCGCGGTAAGTCTACGCCTGCAATACGTGGCACTTTATCCTCCTAGCCCTGCCTTTGCTTATGGCGCGGGTTCTCGCAGATAACGCGCACAATACCCTTGCGACGCACTATCTTGCATTTTTCACAAATTTTTTTCACCGACGGTCTAACTTTCATCACATCCTCCAAACTTGGATGATTTATTTTATAAATCGGCCCAATTCCTCACGCACTTTGTTGAATACCTGGTCCGGCGTCAACCCCGATCCTTCAATTTGGGACAATTTTTTCTTTTTTTCATACACTCCAACCAAAACCGATGAACTTTTATTATAGTTTTTTAATCGATTTCGAACAGTCTCTTCATTATCATCTGCTCTTACTCGCAGATCTTCAGAACCGCAAGAACACTTTCCGTTCGGTGCCGGAGAAAATACGCTATTATAAATTGCTCCGCACTTCCCGCATGTTTGACGCTTTGTAATCCGTTGTACCAGTTCCGTTTCATCTACTTCCAGCGAGATAACTCTAGTAATCCCTCGCCCGGCTTTTTTCAACATCTCTTCAAGCGCTTCTGCTTGAGCAACAGTTCTTGGAAATCCGTCCAAAATATATCCGTTTGAACAATCAGTGTCTTGTAGTCTATTATTTATAAGTTCAATTACGATTTCATCACCTACAAGTCCGCCCTCATCCAAAACACTTTTTACTCTAAGGCCTAATTCTGTTCCTTTTTGAATCTCATTTCTCAGAATGTCTCCGGTAGAAATTTGCGGAATAGACAACCAAGCAGCTACTTTCTTGGCTTGCGTTCCTTTTCCAGATCCGGGGGCTCCAAAAAATATGAGTTCCATAAAAACTACGCCTTTGCCCTTCTGCCTCGAATTCTTGTTCCCTTAGGTCCGGTAAATCCGTCGTAATGTCTGGTTATAAGATGTGATTCTATCTGTTGTGCAGTATCAAGAGCCACACCTACAACTATCATCAGTCCTGTACCCCCTAAATAAAAAGGTACGTTTAACTTGGTAATCAAAATAGTAGGCAACACACAAACAGCTGCCACATACATAGCCCCGCCGAAGGTAATTCTATTTAATACTTTGTCAATATACTCTGCTGTTCTTTTTCCCGGACGAATTCCGGGTATAAAAGCTCCCTGCTTTTTCAAATTATCCGCAACATCTGCCGGCTGGAAGGTAATTGCAGTATAAAAATAGCAGAAGAAAATAACCAACAATGCGTATACAGTATCATACTGCCAGTTTCCGAATACAAATAGATTGTTTAGAAAATCCCAACCCGTAAAATTTGCTATTTGACCCGGAAACATAAGCAAGGTCGATGCAAAAATAGGAGGAATAACACCGGCAGAATTCACTCTTAAAGGCAAAAATGTAGAGTGACCGCCGTATACTTTGCGCCCAACCATTCTTTTTGCATGTTGAATTGGAATTCTTCGCTGTCCTCTTTCAAAGAATATAATAGTGCCCACTACCAAAATAATTACTGCACCGATAAAAAGGAGCGTTATAGGAGTAAGCTCCCCTATTCCGGCCTGTCTGATGGTTTGTATGACAGCATCAGGCAGCCTTGATACGATACCTGCAAAAATGATAAGCGAAATTCCGTTTCCAATTCCGCGTTCAGTGATCTGCTCACCGAGCCACATAATAAAAGCGGTACCTGTGGTTAGAGTAATCATTGTCAATAAACGAAAACCCCAACCGGTATTTGCAACAACAGCGCCGAAAGCACTGGTTTGATTCAGACTTTCCAAATACGTCGCGATACCGAAAGACTGTACAAAACTAAGAACGACAGTACCGTATCTAGTCCATTGATTAATTTTCCTTTGACCGGCTTCCCCTTCTTTGCGTAATTCCGCCAATCTAGGAATAACCGATGACAATAGGGTTAAAATAATGGAAGCCGATACGTACGGCATAATCCCAAGAGCCATAATAGACAACTGCTCCAGCGCACCGCCGGAAAACATATTGAACATGGCTAAGAACCCGCCGCTTTGGCCGACCAATTGCCTCATAACCCCACGGTCAACCATCGGCACCGAAACAAAAATGCCGATACGATAAACGGCTAATAAACTCAGAGTGAAGAATATACGTTTCCTTAACTCAGGTATTTTGCCGATATTTGCAATTCCACTCGCCACGATAAGCCTTCTCTTTTTCCCGACTATCGATAATGTAATCGACAATCATTTATGTGAATAACTCTTATTCGGCTTTTTCGAAAATTCCGCCTGCTTGCTGAATCTTTTCCATAGCTGTTTTTGAAGCAGCGTGGATTCGAACAGTTAGCTTTTTCTTTAAATCGCCGGTTCCAAGAACTTTAACCATCACATTCTCAGATTTAACTATGCCTGCCTCTACCAAAGCCTTAATATCAACAACTGATCCGTCCTTAAAAACATCCAGCTTCGAGACATTAACTGCTACATATTCTATTCTAAAAGGATTTTTAAATCCTCTTTTAGGCAATCGTCTTTGAATAGGCATCTGCCCGCCTTCAAATCCGCGCGCATTGCCTCCTCCTGACCTTGCACGTTGTCCTTTATGACCCTTTCCTGAAGTCTTCCCAAGTCCGGACCCTGTACCCCGTCCCAATCTTTTCCGACTTGTTCTAGAACCTTCCGGCGGCTGAAGTCTACTTAATATATCAGACATTTACTTCCTCAATATCTACTAAATGGATAACCTTCTTAATCATCCCACGGAAAGCCGGCGTATTTTCTACAATCACGGTATTGCCGATCTTTCGCAAACCAAGTCCCGCCACTACAGCCCGATTGCGTTTGCACTGGCCTATTACGCTTCTCTTTTGTGTTACTTTTAATTTAGAAATCGCCATTTCTCTTTCCTCACAAAATCTTGATTTTCTACAAACCAAAATACTCAGCGAATATCTTCCGCCCGCTTACCTCTTCGCCCTGCTACCATGGCGATATCTTCTAGTGCAACCAATGCAGCTTTGGTGGCATTAACAACGTTTCTCGGTGTATTTGAGCCGATGCTCTTTGTAAGAACGTCTTTAATACCTGCCGCTTCTACCACAGCACGAACAGCTCCGCCGGCAATAACACCGGTTCCGGCGCTTGCAGGTTTGAGAAGTACTCTTCCTGCACCGTCAATTCCCAAAGACTCGTGAGGAATTGTATGTCCGTCAAGCGGAATGCTGAACATTGATACACGAGCTCGTTCTGTTCCCTTTCTTATAGCTTCGGGAACTTCATTCGCTTTTCCGTATCCTATACCAACTTTTCCATTGCCGTCACCAACAACCACAAGTGCAGAAAAATTAAATCTTCTACCGCCCTTTACAACCTTGGCAACCCTGTTTATATGAACCACTTTTTCGATAAGCTCATCACCCTCCGAAGCAATAACCTCGGCTGATACTTCCGAATTTCCACGGCCCTGTTGATTATCTTCACGCGCCATTTTTAGTGCTCCTAAAATTCCAAGCCGGCTTCTCGCGCCCCTTCGGCAAGAGCTTTAATTCTTCCGTGATAAACAAAACCGTTTCTGTCAAAAACAACTTTGTTAATATTTCTTTGTTTACAAGCCTCAGCAACCAGTGCACCGACCTTCTTTGCTACATCAGATTTTGTTCCTTCTTTTGGAACATCTTTGGATAAAGATGATGTCGCAAAAATTGTCTGATGAGTATCGTCATCAATTATCTGAGCGTAAATGTGTGTGGTACTTCGAAAAACCGATAATCTCGGTCTTTCAACACTACCCTGTATTTTTTTTCTAATACGCAGCTTTCGCCACTCTCGTCTTTCGGACTTCGTTTTCATGATAAAAGCCCTCTATTTAGAGCCGGACTTACCGGCTTTTTGTCGAACTTTTTCGTTCGAATATCGAATGCCTTTGCCTTTGTAAGGCTCCGGCGGCTTAAATCCACGTATAGTGGCACAAATCTGACCAAGTACTCTTTTATCTGCCCCGGAAACAGAAAACACAATTCCCTTGTCACCGACTTCAGCTGTATATCCGTCGGGAAGAGCAAATTCTACCGGATGAGAGTATCCAAGACTAAAAACAAGCTTCTTTCCTTCTAATGAAACACGATAACCGACACCGACAATGTTCATCGTTTTCTTGAAGCCCTCGGTAACTCCGGTAACCATATTGGCAAGTAACGCACGAATAGTACCCTGAAACGCCCCTGCCTCCCGATCATCTTTTGCCGGTTTTACCTTTATTTCCTTCTCATCCATCTCAATTTTTACAATGGGAAGAAGGCGCTCGCTTAATGTTCCTTTGGGCCCTTTAACAACAATTACATCATCGTTTAACGTAACGGTTACACCCTTAGGAATAGCTATCGTTTTTTTGCCAATACGCGACATGTTTTCCTCAATATTACCAAATCTCGCAAATAACCTCGCCGCCCACATTCATACGTCGAGCGTCGCGGTCAGTCATAATGCCTTTTGAAGTAGACAATATTGCAACACCTAGGCCTGATTTGACCTGAGGTATATCATTTGCGTTGCAGTACCATCGCCTTCCCGGTTTGCTGATTCGCTTCATTTTATTTATGGCTGTTCTTGAATCGTCAATGTATCTCAATTGAACAACCAGTTTCTTGTGTCCGTCCACGATTTCTTCAGAAAAACCCTCTATAAAACCGCTTTGTTGCATAATCTCAACAATTTTAGCCTTCATATTTGAATGAGGAATCCGTGTATCGGCATGTTGTGCCATTCCCGCATTTCTAATTCTATTTAAAAGGTCTGTAATTGGGTCAACCATTGATATCACCAACTCGACTTAATCACCCCGGGAATTTCCCCGCGATGCGCAAGGTTTCGCAAACAAATGCGACACATATTAAACTTTCTATAGACGGCTCTCGACCGTCCGCATATCAGACACCTATTGTGTTGCCGAACTTTGAATTTCGGCGTTTTCTTCATTTTGGCAATAGCACACTTTCTCGCCACGGTGTTCTCCTTCCCCGACCTATTTTCTAAACGGCATACCGAGAAGTTCAAGCAATGCAAAGCTTTCATCATCTCTTTTTGCCGTGGTCACAAAAGTCACATTGAGACCTTTAATTTTGTCAATCTTGTCATAGTTTATCTCAGGGAAAATAATGTGCTCTCGAATACCCAGAGAATAGTTTCCCCGGCCGTCAAAAGCTTTCTTCGAAACACCCTTAAAGTCCCTAACTCTGGGTAGTGCAAATGTAATAAGCTTGTCGAAAAACTCCCACATTCTTTCTCGACGCAAAGTTACGCTACAACCGATGGGTACACCCTGTCTTAGCTTAAAATTTGCAACTGATTTTCGGGCTCGTCGAACGATAGGCCTTTGCCCTGTAATTTGCCCCATTTCTTCTTGAGCAGCATCCAGGATTTTGGGATTCTGAATCGCCTCGCCCAAACCCATATTAAGTACGATTTTTGTTATCTTGGGCACCTGCATCAGATTTTTATATCCGAACTTCTTCTGCAAAGCCGCAACTACCTCTTTTTCGTACTTATTACGCAATCTGGTTTTTGCTTTTTCTTGCATTATTTATTTCCTACTCAAACACGGTTCCCGACTTGCAGGCGACCCGAACCTTATTTCCGTTTTTGTCAGAAGCAACCTTAAACCGTGTACCTTTTCCTGTTTTACCGTCCAACAACATTACATTAGAAATGTTCAACGGTGCCTCGAGTTCGACAATCCCGCCGGACGGATTTTTCTGTGTCGGACGCTGATGTTTTTTTATGATATTCGCCTGCTCAACAACCACGGCATTTTTTTCCAAAACAACACGTAAAACGCGTCCTTTTTTGCCCTTGTCTTTGCCGGCTGTAATTACAACCATATCGCCTTTGCGAATTCGTCGCATGATAATCTCCTAAATAACCTCAGGTGCAAGAGATACAATTTTCATAAACTTCTTGCCTCTCAGCTCTCTTGCAACAGGTCCGAAAATACGCGTACCGATCGGCTCGTTCTGCGCATTTATTAAAACAGCCGAATTGTTATCAAAGCGAATATATGTACCGTCGTTGCGAGCAACTTCTTTAGCAGTTCTAACCACAACAGCACGTGCTACATCGCCCTTTTTCACTTTTGAATTCGGCATGGCTTCTTTTATAGATACGATAACTATATCACCGATAGTTGCATATTTTCTTTTTGAACCGCCAAGCACCTTTATACACATGAGCTTTTTAGCTCCGGAATTATCTGCTACATCTAAAGTTGTCTGTGTCTGGATCATAATTAGACCTCCACCGATTTTGCGACAACTCTTGACACAACCCAGCGTTTGCTTTTTGACAACGGCCTAGATTCTATAATTTCTACTTTGTCGCCTATTTTGCATTCGTTGTTTTCATCGTGAGCAGCATAGCGTGCTCTTTTTTGTACAAATTTTTTATAGCGAGGATCCATCACTCGACGGCTCACTTCGACAACGACCGTCTTATCCATTTTGTCGCTGCGCACACGTCCGACCATAGTCCGTTTTCGTTCGATCACCATCGTTTACTCCTCAGTCTTAGTATTTGTAAGAGAAGTTTTTCTCTCGTTAATAATAGTCTTTATTCTAGCGATCTCACGTCTACCGGAACCAATCGTATGTGTCTTTTCCAGTTGATGCGTGGCGTTCTTCAATCTCGTTCTAAAAAGAGAATCCAATGTGTCTGCCAGCATTTTTTCGAGCTCTTCATCGGTTCTTTCTCGCATTTCGTTGGCTCTCATAATGCACCTCCTCTGGCGATGAATTTTGTAGCCACGCCCAATTTGTGAGCGGCGAGATAAAAAGCACGTCTGGCAACACTTTCAGGTACTCCGGCAATTTCGTACAAAACTCTGCCGGGCTTTACCAAAGCTACCCACTCTTCCGGATTTCCTTTACCTTTTCCCATTCTAGTCTCAGCCGGCTTCTTAGAAACCGGTGTATCGGGAAATATTCTAATCCAGAGTTTACCGCTTCTCTTAACGTGTCTATTGACCGCCATACGAGCTGCTTCGATTTGTCTGGCTGTAATTCTCGCAGGCCCCATAGCCTGCAAACCGAAATCTCCAAACGCAACAGAACTGCCACGTTGGGCTTTACCCCTTATGTGACCTTTTTGTCGTTTCCTAAATTTTACTTTTTTGGGACTAAGCATATCGGCTACCCTATCTTACAGCGGTTGCTTTCTTGAGCACTTCGCCTTTGAAGACCCAAGCTTTAACACCGATTATTCCATACGTTGTTTTGGCTTCTGCAAAGCCATATTCAATATCAGCTCGTAGAGTATGCAACGGTACTCTGCCTGAACGATACTGTTCTCTTCTAGACATTTCTGCTCCGCCCAATCGTCCGGAGCATTCTACTTTTATACCTTTTGCTCCAAACTTCATTGCGGTTGTCAGAGCTTTTTTCATCGCTCTTCTAAAAGCAACTCGTCGCTCAAGTTGAGTAGCGATATTTTCGGCTACTAACTGTGCGTTGGTTTCAGCTTTTCTGACTTCTTGAATATCCAGAAAAACCTCATTTCCTGTAAGTGCTTGAACGTCGGCTTTTAGTGTCTCAACACCTGCACCGCGTTTCCCAATTATTATTCCCGGCCTTGCTGACCTTACGATAATTTTACACTTACTCGCTGCTCTTTCGATTTCTATATCAGATACACTAGCATGTTTCAGCTTATCTTTTATATAGGCGCGAATAGCTATATCTTCGTGCAACCACTTGGCATACGTCTTATCTTGATACCATTTGGAGGTCCACGTTCTGATTATTCCGAGTCTCAGACCGAAAGGATGTACTTTTTGACCCACTTGAGTCCTCCTGCTCTAACGAATAGACAGAACCACGTTAATATGGCTCATACCTTTGACTATTCTTGTTGCTCTTCCCATCGCACGCGGTCTCCATCTTCTCATATGTCGAGCCGACCCCATGTCCACATAAATTGTCTTTATGTACAAGGAATCAACATCTACTGCTGATGATGCCTGCTTGGCATTCGCCACAGCAGATTCGACCAGTTTTTTGATGGGTTCTGCGGCTGAACGAGTAGCAAACGTTAAAATATTTAACGCCTCACCTACGTCCTTACCGCGCACAAGATCCGCCACCACCCTAGCTTTTCGCGGCGAAATCTTAACAAAACCTGCCTTTGCCTTGGCTTCCATTACTTTCCTCTACCAAACTTCAGCAAATCCGCTTGCTTAAAAAAAATACTGCCAAATCACACCAACTCTTGTCACTCGTTACTGGGCGAAATTATTAAAAGAATGTCGCCTCAGTCTACAAGGACGAGCGTGTTTATCACAATCAATTTTTTACGTCAAGCGAATCATAGTATTAAAATTACCTTGTGATTTCAGAAGCTTATTACTTCTTTGTCACTTTTGCCTTTCGATCACCTGAATGCCCGTGAAATGTTCTCGTCGGAGCAAACTCACCAAATTTGTGACCGACCATGTTTTCTGACACGTATACGGCAACAAATTTTTTACCATTATGCACAGCAAATGTTAAACCAACTGCATCAGGTATTATTGTTGATCTGCGTGACCAAGTCTTAATTACCTTCTTGCTTTTTGTTTTCACTGCATCATCGATCTTTTCGATAAGATGCTTGTCAATAAAAGGTCCCTTTTTAATCGATCTGCTCATATCCTAACCTTTTTTCTTGTTCGCCGATCGACGTTTCACAATGAAGCGATCGCTTGCATGATTCTTTCTCGTTTTGAATCCTTTAGTCGGTTTTCCCCAAGGAGTACAAGGATGTCTTCCTCCGGAAGAACGACCCTCACCTCCGCCCATCGGATGGTCAACAGGATTCATCACAACACCGCGTACGGTCGGACGTCTACCTTTCCAACGAGTTCTACCGGCTTTTCCAATGGAAATATGAGCATGGTCGATATTGGAAACCTGTCCGATTGTAGCTCGACATTCAATGTTAACCAGTCTTACTTCACCGGAAGGAAGCCTGACATGTGCATAACTGTCGTCCTTAGCCATCAATTGAGCTGCAGCGCCGGCCGACCTAACCATCTGTCCGCCTTTGCCTTTTTTAAACTCAATATTGTGAATAACAGTACCAAGCGGAATGAATCGCAAAGGCATTGCATTTCCAGGCTTGATATCTGCATTTCTGCTTGAAACCACTTCATCACCAACTTTGAGCTGGTCCGGCGCCAGAATATATGACTTCACACCGTCCGTATAGAACAGCAGCGCCAATCTGGCGGATCGATTGGGATCATATTCTATTGCCTTTACTACAGCCGGAATACCGATACGATTTCTCTTGAAATCAATTACACGGTAATGCCTTTTATGGCCTCCGCCTCTATGACGGCAGGTAATTCTTCCCAAATTGTTTCTTCCGCCGGTTTTACGAAGAGGCTGAAGTAACTTTTCTTCCGGACTACTCTTTGTAATTTCTGCAAAGTCCGCGCTCGACATTCCGCGCCGACCCGCAGATGTCGGCCTATATTGTTTGATGCCCATCGAATTACACTCCCTCGAAGAATTCGATCTTGTCACCCTCGTGCAAAGTCACAATCGCCTTCTTCCAATTCGGACGTTTTGTGGCCTTACGACCGACACGTCCGGGCTTGCCGCGAACTATCATTGTATTTACTTCGTCTACCTTCACGCCGAACAATTTCTCTACGGCCTGCTTAACCTCGACCTTGTTGGCTTTAATCGCCACTTCAAAGAAGAATTTATTGTCTCCTTGTTGAGACTCACCTTTCTCAGTGAGAATCAAAGGCCTTAAAATTACCTCGTGTATAGACTTCATTTCGTATCCTTCCCTCTAGAAACCGGGCTGTCCAATCTGCTTTGAATCTCTAAAACAGCTCGTTTCGACACAACCAACTGATTATGCCTAAGCAGATCATATACGTTGACGCCTTGAGGAGGCAAAAACTGATGCTTTTTCAGGTTTCTCACTGAAAGCTTCAAATTGCCGTTTTCTTTGGAATCAACTAAAAGCCCGCTGTCAACACCCAACAAGGAAAGAATATCATTCAATCCTTTGGTCTTAACTTCCGACAACTCAAAATCATCTAATACAGTCAGTCTATTTTCATTAACGAAAAGCGACAACGCACTGCACATAGCACCGCGTCTGACCTTTTTAGGAGGAGAAAAATCATAGGAACGAGGTCTAGGACCAAAAACCTTTCCGCCGCCGACATGGTTTGGCGAACGTGAGGATCCTTGCCTTGCTCGTCCGGTACCTTTTTGACGAAAAGGCTTGGCTCCTCCGCCGGAAACTGCAGCGCGCTCTTTGGCACAAGCAGTACCGCTTCTCCTGCGATTGAGTTGCATTCTTACAATTTCATGAAGTAAGTGTTCTTTAACTTCAGCTCCGAAAACGCCGTCGCTCAAGTCAATTTCACCTACTTCTTCGTTACGTAAATTTTTTTACCTTTAATTTGGGCATAGCCGCCTCTTAATAGAGCCATTCCCCTTTCGTTTAATCGAAAGGTTCAGAGTTTTCTCATTCACACCGAGTATCAGCTCTTAATTTCAACATCCACACCGGCGCTCAAATCCAATTTCATCAAAGCATCCAAAGTTTGTTGAGTAGGTTCCAAAATATCAATCAAACGCTTGTGAGTTCTGATTTCAAATTGTTCACGGGATTTTTTATCCACGTGAGGCCCGCGCAAAACTGTATATTTATTAATACGCGTCGGCAATGGAATCGGCCCCGCAACCCGAGCACCGGTTCTTTTTGCTGTATTTACGATCTCAAATGTTGATTGATCCAACAATTTGTAATCGTATGCTTTTAAACGAATTCTAATTTTTGTTGCCATTTCGGCCGCTCCTACTCAATAATGCTTGCGACAACACCGGCGCCGACTGTACGTCCGCCTTCTCTTATTGCGAACCTCATTCCGGCTTCCAATGCCACTGGGTCGATCAACATTACTGTCATCTGTATGTTATC
>Ga0180030_1165721_pt1 | contig 11203 bp, 10 predicted proteins | sample BioARNtimezero_2_FD_135995 | JGI IMG/M metagenome (GOLD analysis project Ga0180030, IMG submission 135995) | Anaerobic biogas reactor microbial communites from Seattle, Washington, USA - Biogas_R2-A RNA time zero (Metagenome Metatranscriptome) | ecosystem: Engineered > Bioreactor > Anaerobic >...
AATTTATCCGGTCCAGGATTTTCCTCCTCACATCTGCGGCTACGCAGCCGGAGCCGCCGGATGGCCAAAATCTTCGTAATTCGAGGGCGTTTAGCTCAGTTGGTTAGAGTACTACCTTGACATGGTAGGGGTCACTGGTTCGAGTCCAGTAACGCCCATTTTTGCCTCGTTCCCCACTCCTGTTTATTAGAGAGACAGTTGGAAGGAAGGTGGCTTACTTTATTTAAAAATTGGTCCGGAAAAATCGGGCAGGTTGATGATATATGAACATAGTTTTACCTGATGGCAGCGTTAAAGAGATTGCGGAAGGTTCATCTGCATTAGATCTTGCAAAGAGTATAAGTCCCAGGCTTGCACAGGCAGCTGTAGCAGCTACTATCAACGGAAAAGCTGCAGATCTCACTTCGATACTTCATGATAATGATACCGTTTCAATTTTGACTTTTGATTCTCCGGAAGGCAAAGCTGTTTTCTGGCACTCCTCATCACATCTTGTGGCACAGGCTGTTCAACAACTCTTCCCCGATGCTAAAATTGCTATTGGACCGGCAATCGAAAACGGTTTTTACTATGATTTCGATGTGGAGAAGCCCTTCACACCTGAAGATCTTCAGAAGATAGAATCAAAAGCAAAAGAACTGGCTTCTGCAAAAACTGAAATCAAGCGTAAAGAGATCTCTGCTGCTGATGCCCGTGATTATTTTAAATCAAAAAATGAGATTTACAAATTAGAACTCCTCGATGATATCGAAGGTGCTCCCAGCATGTACAGTCAGGGTGACTGGACAGATCTCTGTCGAGGACCTCATCTGCCAAATACCGGATACATAAAGGCGATAAAACTGCTCAGTGCTGCCGGTGCTTACTGGCGTGGAAGTGAAAAAAACAGGATGCTTCAGCGGATCTATGGTATTTCATTTCCAAAGCAGGCGATGCTTGATGAATATCTGCGGATGATCGAAGAGGCACAGAAACGTGACCACCGGAAACTTGGCAGAGAACTGGAACTTTTCTCCTTTCATCAGGAAGGTGCAGGTTTCCCGTTCTGGCATCCAAAAGGTATGGTTCTATATAATATTGTAACCGATTACAGCCGTAAAGAGCATATACAATCCGGTTATCACGAGGTCAAAACTCCTATCATTCTTAATGAAGAGCTGTGGCGCAAAAGCGGTCACTGGGATAAATACCGTGAGAACATGTATTTCACCACCATAGATGAAACTCCGCACGCTGTAAAGCCGATGAACTGTCCGGGACATTTACTGGTGTACAAAAACAGCGGCCATTCCTACCGTGAATTCCCGATAAAATTTTTCGAATTCGGGCTTGTTCATCGTCATGAAAAATCGAGTGCGCTTCATGGATTATTCAGAGTCCGTCAGTTTACACAGGATGATGCGCACATCTTCTGCACTCCTGACCAGATAGAGGATCAGATTGCAGAAGTCATTGCTTTTATAACCAGGATGTATGCGACATTTGGTTTTAAAGAGTATAAAATGGAGCTCTCGACACGGCCTGAGAAGTATATCGGGTCACTGGAGATATGGGAAAAAGCAGAAGGTGCACTCAAAAATGTGCTTGAAAAGCACAATTACGATTACCAGCTTAACCCCGGTGATGGTGCATTTTATGGTCCGAAAATTGATTTTCACATAAAGGACGTACTCAAACGGAGCTGGCAGTGTGGTACCATTCAGCTTGATTTCAGCATGCCTGAGCGGCTTGATCTTGAGTACACCGCAGAAGACGGGCAGAAGAAGCGTCCCGTTATGATACACAGAGCGCTGTTTGGTTCTATCGAGCGCTTTATTGGTATATTGCTGGAAAATTATGGTGGAGCATTACCCGTATGGCTCTCCCCTATACAGCTTAAAATTCTTCCTGTATCAGACCGCTTTTTGGAGTATTCAAAGCTTGTTGCACAAAAGGCGAAAAATGCAGGTTTACGGGTTGAACTTGATGATCGCAGTGAAAAGATAGGCTATAAAATCCGTGATGCGGAGATGAAGAAAGTGCCGTTTATGGTTGTAGTTGGTGAAAAAGAGCAACAGGCCGGCACAGTCTCGGTCCGTCAGCACGGCAAGGGAGATACCGGTTCCAGAGATCTTGAGCAGTTCATCGCTGAATTGGCTCAGTTAAACAGACCTGGATCTGACATCTAAAAAAAAAAACCAAAGGAGGTTCCTTATCAACAGATTTCGTCCTCAGACAAGAGATGGTGACTCGACAAGGATCAACTCAGAGATCAGGTCCCCTCGAGTTCGTGTGGTCAGTGAGAATGGTGATGCACTTGGAATAATGCTGACCAACGATGCTCTGGCACGAGCAGAAGCTTCAAATCTTGACCTTGTAGAAGTGGCGCCAACAGCCGATCCGCCAGTTTGTCGTATTATGGATTATGGTAAATTCAAGTACGAAAAGTCAAAGAAAGCAAAAGAAGCAAAAAAGAAGCAGCATGTGATGCACCTCAAAGAAATCAAGCTTCACCCTAAGACAGATGAGCATGATTTTAATTTTAAAATGGATCACGCACGCAGGTTTCTTCTCAAGGGTGACCGTGTAAAAGCAACCGTCGTATTCAGAGGAAGAGAAATCACTCATACCGATTTTGGTGCTAAAATTCTGGAGAGACTTGATGGGTGCCTTGCCGATCTTGCGCAGGTTGAGATTGCGGCTAAGATGGAAGGCAGAAACATGATTTCGATCTATGTTCCGGATAAAGCAAAAATCAAGGAATACAACCGTAAGATTGAGCTGGAAAATAAAAAAGAAGATCAGACACAACCTGCTAATGAAGCATAAGCTGGTGATAATTTTTTGAAAATGGGAGTTTTAAAATGCCGAAGATGAAGAGCCGCAGTTCTGCAAAAAAACGTTTCCGTCTGACAGCAAACGGTCACTTGAAACGTAAAAAAGCTTTCAAAAGCCATATTCTTAACAAAAAAGATAGAAAAAGAAAGCGTAATTTGCGGAAGACAACTCTGGTTTTTGCCGGAGTCGAGAAAAAGACCCGTTTGATGATTGCAGTCTAAGTATTGTTTTTTGCAAAACTGTAAGTGCATTCGACAAGTTGTAAATAGTGAATATTTTTTTATAAAAGGAGTATGAGATGCCGAGGGCAAAGAATCGTGTCGCCTCACGTGCTAAACGTAAAAAAGTTCTTAGGGCAACCGCAGGTTATTATGGTAAACGTGGTAATTGTATCACCATTGCTAAAGATTCTTTCTTTAGAGCTGGTGTTTACGCATACCGTGACCGTAAACAAAACAAACGCAATTTCCGTACACTCTGGATCATGAGAATAAATGCTGCAGCACGTCAGAACGGTATCGCTTATGGTAAGTTTATCTCCGGGCTGAAAGCGAAAGGCATTGAACTTGACAGAAAGAGCCTCGCTCATCTTGCTCTTCATGAACCCGATGCATTCAAAAAGCTTGTTGAGACGGTGATAGCATAAGGATTGTAATGATTGCTCAAAGCCATTCTATAGAATACCTTGACCAACTCAAGACTGAGGTGGAATCTGAACTGGCAGCTGTTAAAGATGATGCAGCAGCAGAACTTTTTCGAATCAAATATCTGGGGAAGAAAGGTATTCTTCGTGACCTTCTAAAGTCACTAAAGGAGATGCCTGAGGACAAACGCAGAGAATATGGTGCAAAAGCAAATGCATTGCGCCTCTCTGTTGAGCAGTCATTTGAAAGTGCTCCCTGGAAAACTGCTGATAAAAGCAAAAAATCAGACTCATTTGATCCAAGTCTCCCGGGGTTCCCCTTTCCTAAAGGCAGTATCCATCCGCTTACCCGAATTCGTAACGAAATACGGGACATTTTTCAGAGCATGGGATTTTCCATCGAATACGGGCCTGAAGTTGAAAGTGACTACTACAATTTCGAGGCGCTCAACACGCCCAAACACCACCCTGCCCGTGACATGCAGGATACTTTTTACATTTCAGAAACCACATTGCTTCGCACTCATACATCTCCGGTACAAGTCCGTGTGATGGAGAACAGAAAGCCTCCGATCCGCTGCATTATGCCAGGCCGGGTCTACCGCAATGAGGAGATCAGTTCCAGAAGCTACTGTATGTTTCATCAGCTCGAGGGGTTATGGGTCGATAAAAACGTCAGTTTTGCCGATCTTAAAGGAACTCTTCTGGCCTTTGCACGACGTTTTTTTGATGATAAAACCAGAATCAAAATCCGGCCCAGTTTTTTCCCATTTACCGAGCCGAGTGTGGAGATCGACGTCGAATGTTTTCTTTGTAAAGGCAAGGGATGCAGCCTGTGTAAACAGAGCGGCTGGCTTGAAGTTCTGGGTGCCGGAATGGTTCACCCGAATGTTTTTGCCAGTGTTGGAATCGATTCAGAAAAATACACCGGATTTGCGTTTGGTATCGGTATAGAACGTATCGCGCTTCTAAAATTCGGAATCGAAGATATCCGCTTTTTTTATGAAAATGATGTACGGTTTCTCAAACAATTTTAGTGTGAATCTTACCACCCTCTTCGTCTGTAAAGAAACATTATGAGAGTCGTTTATAGCTGGCTTAAAGATTTTGTCGATATTGATATTCCTGTTCAGGATCTTGCAGATGCACTTACCGCTGCAGGTCTTGAAGTTGCCTCAATTGAACACTATAAGGTTCCGGCAGGAATAAAGGTTGCCAGGGTACTAAGCACCGAGAAACATCCCAATGCAGATAAACTGACCGTCTGCAAGGTTGACACCGGCAGTGGAGATCCATTGACAATCGTCTGTGGCGCACCAAATGTACGAGCCGGTATGATCTCTGCACTGGCAATTATCGGTACGACTATCGCTCCCGATTTTGTTATTAAAAAATCTAAACTCCGCGGTGTTGAATCTTATGGAATGCTCTGTTCCGAACAGGAGCTTGGCTTATCCAATGATCACAGCGGGATCATGGATCTTTCTTCAGACTTTGAAATCGGTAAGGAACTTTCAACATACTACCCAGATGATTCTGTTATTGAAATTGAAATTACCCCGGATCGTGGAGACTGTCTCAGCATTTTAGGTGTTGCACGTGAAGTTTCTGCACGGTTTGGTTTACCTTTAAATAAAACATCACTTACCCCGGTTGAGACGGAATCGGTCGATATTAACGAGAAAATAACAGTATCAATCGAATCCTCCGAACTCTGTCCCCGTTATACTGGGCGTTTTATATCCGGTGTAAAGATTGCACCATCTCCGCTATGGATGCAGAGAAGATTAACTCTAGCCGGTATACGCCCAATTAACAACGTTGTCGATGTAACCAATTACATTCTGGTTCAGTACGGTCAGCCGATGCATGCGTTCGATTATTCCAGTATCGCTGACAAAAAAATAATCGTTAAAAAGGCCGGAAAAGAGAGTTCGTTTCCGACACTTGATAATATTGAGCGCAAACTGCTCCAGGATGATCTTCTCATCTGTGATTCGAAAAGGCCGGTCGCACTGGCCGGGATTATGGGTGGAGCAGGTTCCGAAATTCAGGACGACACTTCAGAAGTATTTCTGGAATGTGCATTTTTTAATCCTATTGGTATCCGTAAAACTTCGAAAAGGATTGGCCTTTCAACCGACTCATCCTACCGCTTTGAGCGCGGTGTTGATCCGGACAAAGGTCTTATCGATGCAGTCGATACTGCTGCAGAATTGATTAGGACACTTGGTGGAGGAACGGTAGCCAAGGGAAGAATCGATCAATATGCTCATAAGATCGAGCCCAGAACCATTCGAATCAGAGCATCAAAGACCTCCAGAGTTTTAGGAATAGGCTTCTCTATTGAGCAGATCGAATCATTTCTGGTATCTCTTGGTATGACCTGTATTCACGATACCGATGACAGTCTTATGGTGACAGTACCACTTTTCCGTCACGATATTACTATCGAAGAGGATCTTATCGAGGAAGTTGGCAGGATGTACGGTTATGATAATATCCCGGCATCCACAGCAGCTCCAGTGTCTCTGACAGCTCCATTGGCAAATGTAGAGCGGATCACCGATAAAATCCGGTCTGCACTTGCGTTTTTTGGTTTAAATGAGATTATTACAAACAGCATGACCTCAGAAAAGCAGCGGATTATTCTAACACCGGACAAAGAGCCGGTTGCACTCCTTAATCCTTTGAATCCCGATATGGCGCAAATGCGTACAACAGTTGTCGGAAGCATGCTCGAGGTTGTTGCATATAATCTGAATCGTAAAAACTCCAATAATCACCTTTTTGAAATTGGTAAAGTTTTTGAGCAAACTCCTGATGGTATAAAGGAACGGTTCATCCTTGGAATTGTACTTGAGGGAGATTATCTGGCTGGCAGTTGGTGTTCAAAACCAGTTCCGGTCGATTTTTACATTCTTAAGGGGGTTCTGGAAACATTTAGTATCCATGCAGGTACCGGGTCATTGAATTTCAGCCAAAATTCCAATACCGAAATACTATTTGAAGATCAGGTCTCGCAGATTTCCGGGCTGAATATATCAGGAAGCATGGGTAAAATATCAAAAAAGATATGTGATTTTTTTGATATTAAATCGCAGGTTTTCTACGCAGAACTCGATATTACCGGGCTTTTACAATCTTCTTTGCCGCAACCCGAATACCATTCATTGCCAAAGTTTCCTGCATTGGAACGGGATTTTTGTTTTGTGATGAATGAAGAACTGAATTCATCTTCGATCAGTGACACAATTAAAGGTGTATCACCGTTAATTGAGAGTGTGACACCCTTTGATATTTTCCGGGGAGAGAAGTTAGGAACCGGCAAGAAGAGTATTGCATACAGTGTAAAAATCCGTTCTTCAGAGAAGACTCTTACCGAGAAGGATGCAGAGGAGATTTGCACCACAATAGTATCGACCGTTCAAACGAATTTTGGTGCAGTCCTTCGTACCTAAGAGTCAATTTGATACAGAAATCGACGTATACAGAATCATTAGTTGAAATACACTGGTGTTTTTTCGTACTATTGTATATATTAGATTAGAGTCTGAACAGAAAGTAAGTCTTTTATTTATTTGACTTTCAGACCTTTACTATAATTTTTCAATCGGGGTTTAATAAGCCCTTTAAACTTATAAATATCAGAGAAGGGAGTTACCTTGTCAATTGAGTTTCTTAATGAATTGGAAGATAAAGTACAGGCATTAATTACCGCATTAGAAAATGTCCGCAATGAAAATACCAGACTCACACAGGAGTTGGAGCAGCGCGGTGGTAGAATTTCTGAGCTTGAAACCGAGAACGATCAGTTAAAGGGTGAAATTGAGTTATTAAAAGAAAACTCCAATGGACAGCAGGAGAAACTCAATATCACGACCGAAAGAATTCAAGGTTTATTAGCCAGACTGGAAACGGTACAACACTAAATAAACCGGATTAATAGCTGGTCGGAGGGGTTATGGGCTCGTCCACGGAAAGCGTTCGTGTCGTCATCTTTGGAAACGAATATTCAATTAAGGGTGATGTTAACAGCGAAACAACTAGACAAATCGCCCAGTACGTAAATTCTAAAATGGCATCGATTCAGGAGAACTCAGCTTCTCGTGATCAAATGAAAATTGCCGTTTTATCTGCATTGAATATTGCAGGTGAACTGTTTGAATTACAGGCCAAATTTGAAGATAGTACTAATAAAATTCGTGAGCTGGAAAATATTATAGTATCGTTAAACAAAAAAATTGACGGTGCATTGCAGTAATACAGCACATAAATTCTTTTCATACATCCCGCCGACATGCTTTACTTATTTAGTAGAGTGGCAGCTGTTTTTCCCTTTTTGATTTCATTTATCACTGTTTTCGAATACGACGGGGCAGGGCCTGCTCTCCCCCTTTATATAAATTCACAGCTAATCTTTTCAGGAGGGTTTGATGAGTGTAACACTCATTTTTATCATAATCGGAGTGGTCAGTCTGGCGCTCGGATTTACGGGAGGCTTTTTCTGGCGCATCATTGTAGACAAAAAATACAAGGAGGCAAAAGAAACAGAGATACAGAAAGAATGTGACCGGTTGCTAAAGGAGGCTAAAAAGGAAGCTGAGCTACTGAAAAAGACAGCAATCCTTGAGGCAAAAGATGAATGGTTTAAGGCTAAAACTGAATTTGAAAAAGAAGCCGCCAGAACAAAGGACAATATTCGCCAGGATCAACAACGCATTAAAGAGCTTGAGCTGGACCTTAAAAGACGTGACGAATTAATCAGTAAAAGGGAATCAGAATTCACAGCCCGTGAGAGCTTCCTCAATTCCAAAGAGAAGACTCTTCGTACTAAGGATAATGAACTTACCCGTCTTATTGCCCAGGAAAATGAAAAACTCGAAAAAATCTCACACATGACTCAGGAAGATGCCAAGAAGATGCTTCTAGAAAATCTTGAAAGTCAGGTACGGTACGAATGTGCCCAGATGATAAAAGAGATTAAGGACCAGGCTAAAGCTGATGCAGAACGTGAGTCAAAAGAAATTATCATTCAGTCAATTCAACGGTGTGCAGCGGATACAACTGTCGAATCAACGGTATCTGTGGTTCATCTGCCAAACGATGAAATGAAGGGTCGGATTATCGGAAGAGAAGGACGCAATATCCGTTCATTTGAGGAAGCAACCGGAATTGATGTTATTGTTGATGATACACCGGAAGCTGTTATATTGTCAGGTTTCGATCCTATCCGCCGTGAAATTGCCCGCCTTGCACTCGAAAAACTCATAACCGATGGAAGAATTCATCCGGGAAGAATAGAAGAGCTTATCAAGAAGAGTGAAAAAGAACTCGAAAAGCAGATGAAAGAGGCCGCAGAAGAGGTTATATTCGAACTGGATATTCACGGTCTCAAACCGAAATTAGTTGAGATGCTTGGGAGATTGAAATACCGTACATCATATGGTCAGAATGTGCTCCAGCATAGTAAAGAGGTTGCAATTCTGGCTGGTTTGATGGCATCTGAACTCGGCCTTGATCCAAAGATTGCTATCCGTGCCGGACTATTACATGATATCGGTAAGGCAATCGATAGAGAAACTGAAGGTACACACTCTGAGCTTGGTGCTGATCTTGCATCGAAAAACAATGAAAATGAGATTATCTGTAATGCAATTGCGGCCCACCATGAGGACATTCCGGCAATTTCAGTATATCCGATTTTGATACAGGCTGCAGATACTATTTCAAGTACGCGCCCTGGAGTTCGAAGAGAAACACTTACCAATTATATCAATCGTCTGACAAAACTCGAAGAGATCGCAGATTCATTCAGAGGAGTCAGCAAGGCCTATGTCATTCAGGCCGGTCGAGAGATCCGTTGTATGGTTGAACCCGAAGCGATCAATGATGCACAGGCAGAGGAACTTGCAGGTCAGATTGCTCAAAAGATCCAGGACGAGATGGAATATCCCGGACAGATCAAGGTTACCATTATAAGAGAGAGCAGATTCACAGAATACGCGAAATAATGAAGATTCTCTTTATTGGTGATATTTTTGGAAATATAGGGAGACGTGTTCTTGCGGAGCGTCTCCCTTCGCTTATTCAAGAGCATACAATCGATGTAACTATCGGTAATGGAGAAAATGCAGCCGGTGGTCGAGGCCTGACCGGCAATATGTTCAAGAAATTGCGTAAATATGGTATACAAGTAGTAACCGGTGGAAATCATTCCTTTTCGATACCGGACGGTGAAACCAGTTTTATGAGCGATCCTAACGTTTTGCGTCCTGTAAATTACCCGCCCGGGAATATCGGAAAAGGCTGGATGACTTTTGATATTTCAGAAGACCTGTCAATCGGTGTTATTAATGTACAGGGAAGAACGTATTTACATGAAGCACTTGATTGCCCGTTCCGGTCTGTCGAACCGCTTATTGAAGAACTGCACAGAAAAACACCCGTAATCCTTGTAGATATTCATGCAGAGGCAACAAGCGAGAAAGCGGCTTTTGCCAACTATTTCGATGGCAGGGTAAGTGCTGTTGTAGGAACACACACACATGTGCAAACTGCCGATGAACGCATTTTACCCGGAGGTACTGCATTTATCTCTGATGTGGGAATGACCGGTCCGGAGGACTCGATTATCGGAATGGATAAGGTAGCAGTGTTGAAACGTTTTCTGCTTCAGACACCAGTCCGTTTTGAACCAGCGGAAAAGAACCCCATGTTAAATGCGGTGGTAATCGATATTGACAATGAAACAGGAAAAGCTGTTTCTATCAAGCGGATTTACGAACGGATTACCTTCCATGAGTGACAATTTCCAATTTCAGATACCGCAACATTCAGAGCGGCCCTACACGATCAGTGAGATTAACGACGGGATAGCCAGAATTCTTGAAGCTGGCAATACGCTTGTATGGGTTGAAGGTGAGATATCCAACTGGAAACCATCATCGAGTGGTCACTGTTACTTTCGTCTTAAAGATCAGGAGAGTCAGATTCCGGCAGTTATCTGGAAAAGTTCAGCTGCCCAACTCAAATTTAAACCCAGGGATGGTGATGCGATCATGGCGATTGCATCGATACGGGTTTATCAGAAGGGTGGTTATTATCAGCTCGATATTCATCGCATGCAGGCGCTGGGAGATGGTGCGCTTTACGCAGCATTTGAGAAATTAAAAGCGAAACTTGAAAAAGAGGGATTGTTCGATCCCTGTCACAAAAAACCTCTTCCCGTTTCTGTAAACAGGGTTGGAATTATTACCTCAAAACGGGGAGCTGCATTGCGGGATATTATTCGTGTTATTGCATCGCGTTCCCCTCAGACAGATATCGTTTTAATAGACGTCCAGGTTCAGGGTGAAAAGGCTGCACCAGAAATCGCTGCAGCAATCAGACAAATGAACGAATACGGTAATGTGGATTGTATAATTACCGGACGTGGAGGTGGCTCGATAGAGGATTTATGGGCATTCAATGAAGAAATTGTTGCACGAGCTATTTACGAATCAGGAATTCCGGTAATTTCGGCAGTCGGTCATGAGGTAGACTTTACAATTGCCGATTTTGCAGCTGATGTACGCGCCCCTACCCCATCGGTCGCCGGAGAAATCGTTGTGCCCGATAACAGGGAAAATGCGCGTTATTTTTCTACAATTGCAGGGCGTTTTGCCGGCGCATCACAACGATATTTTTATGATATTCAACAGCAATTCAATGCGCTTTGCAACCGTGGCTCTTTGAAACGTC
>Ga0180030_1345138_pt1 | contig 11168 bp, 6 predicted proteins | sample BioARNtimezero_2_FD_135995 | JGI IMG/M metagenome (GOLD analysis project Ga0180030, IMG submission 135995) | Anaerobic biogas reactor microbial communites from Seattle, Washington, USA - Biogas_R2-A RNA time zero (Metagenome Metatranscriptome) | ecosystem: Engineered > Bioreactor > Anaerobic >...
GCAGGTGGGCGTGCCAAAAATCGTGGTCTTCCTGAACAAGGTTGACTTGCTCGACGACCCTGAACTGCTCGAGTTGGTGGAAATGGAAATCCGTGACTTGCTCAGCAAGTATGGGTTCGACGGCGACAATGCCCGCGTTGTTCGTGGATCAGCATTGGCAGCTTTGAATGTGACGGAAGAAGGTAAGGCTTGCATCCAGGAATTGATGGATGCGATTGATGCCGAGATCCAGGAACCGGAACGTGCCACTGATAAGCCTTTCATGATGTCGGTTGAAGACGTGTTCACGATCACTGGTCGTGGAACTGTTGCGACCGGTCGTATTGAACGCGGTATCGTCAAGGTCGGTGAAGAAGTCGAAATCGTCGGCTTGGCTGACACCCGTAAGACTGTGGTCACTGGTGTGGAAATGTTCCGCAAGTTGCTTGATCAAGGGCAGGCTGGTGATAACGTTGGTCTTCTTCTCCGCGGTATTGACAAGAAGGACGTGCAGCGCGGTCATGTGATCGCGAAGCCCGGTTCTATCAAGCCTCACACAAAGGCCAAGGCTCAGATCTACGTTCTGAGTAAGGATGAAGGCGGACGTCATACTCCTTTCTTCAAGGGATACCGTCCTCAGTTCTTCTTCGGAACCGCCGACGTTACGGGGATCGTTCAGCTTCCCGAAGGCGTGGAAATGGTGATGCCGGGTGACAATTTGCTCATTGAGATCGAATTGCACAAGGCGATCGCGATGGAAAAGGGACAGCGTTTCGCTATCCGCGAAGGCGGAAGAACGATCGGTGCAGGTCAGGTCATTGAGGTGATCGCCTGATTATAACATACAAGGATTTAGAGACGGGCCTGGACGGATAAGTCCAGGCCTGAATTGAACAACCTTTCACGGGAGAATAGCTCAATTGGCTAGAGTAGCGGTCTCCAAAACCGTTGGTTGGGGGTTCGAGTCCCTCTTCTCCTGCCATTTTTTGAAAGAATAATCGGGTAGATTCAGAGACTATGTTTAAAGCAATCGCAGGCTTTTTCCGGGGAGTCCGCCACTTTGGTGGGGAGACGGTATCGGAGTTGAAAAAGTCCTCATGGCCGGCTTGGAAGGAATTGTGGAATTACACAATTGTTGTCCTTGTGGGTATCGCCATTTTGGGTCTTTTTACCGCCATAGCTGACTTTTCACTAGTCAATTGGATCGATTTCTTCACCAACCGGGTGAAATAAGGTTGGCAAGGAATTCCCGCTTTTCGTATCCGCACTTCCAATGAATCGTTCCCCAAAAGTATCCGGTCCCGCGTGGTATGCCGTGCAGACGCTTTCCAATCAGGAAGCCAAGGCCAAGGCGTATCTGGATAAATTTATCAAAGTCGAGGAAATGGGGGACTGCGTCTACGACGTGCTCATGCCTACTGAGGTTGTAAGCGAGATCAAGAACGGAAAGAAATCCCAAAGGGTGCGGAGGTTTTATCCAGGCTACATTTTTGTGCACATGCGTCTCTATGAGGACGATGGAAAACTGAATCAGAAGGCTTGGTATTTTGTGAAGGACGCGCAAGGCGTTATCAACTTTGTCGGGGGTGAAAACCCGGTTCCTCTGAAAACGGAGGAAATGGATCGTATTCTTCGGCAAGTGAAAGAAGCCGAAGGTAAAGAAAAGCCCAAGATCGAATTCGAGTTGGGAGAGGAAGTTAAAATTGTGGATGGTCCGTTTGTCGATCTCACAGGTAAGATCGATGAAATGAATCCCGAGCAGGGCAAATTGAAAGTCTCTGTATCAATATTTGGACGGTTTACGCCAGTGGAACTTGAGTACTGGCAGGTACAAAAGCGAGAGGATTAAAGGCAATGGCAAAGAAAATTGTAGGTGAGATCAAACTCCAGCTGCCGGCTGGAGCAGCTACTCCGGCACCGCCGGTGGGCCCCGCATTGGGTTCGCACGGGGTGAACATCATGGCTTTCGTGAAGGATTTCAACGCTAGAACCAAGGAACAGGCCGGGCTCATTTTGCCAGTGGTTATCAGCGTCTATGCTGACCGTTCGTTCAGCTTCATCCTGAAAAGCCCTCCCGCAGCGGTTCTGTTGAAGAAGGCTGCAGGATTGCCGAAGGGTTCGGCTGTGCCGAACCGTGATAAGGTGGGGACGGTCACCCGCAAGCAGATTGCGGAGATCGTGCAGACCAAGAAAAATGATTTGAATGCCAGTGACCCCGAACATGCTGCCCGTATCATCATGGGTACTGCTAGAAGCATGGGGATTGACGTGGTCGATTGATCACGAGGGAAGGCAAGAATAGGAATACCATGAGAAAGACCAGTAAGCGTTATCGGGAAGCTGTTAAGATTGCCGACCTCACCAAGGATTATTCGTTGGCTGAGGCTGTCGACATTCTAAACAAAATGCCCAAGGCAAAGTTCGATGAAACCGTGGAAGTTTCCGCGTTTCTGGGGGTTGATCCCAAACAAAGCAGCCAGATGGTGCGCGGCACCGTCAGCCTTCCCCACGGAAGTGGAAAAAAGGTAACCGTGCTTGTGTTTACGGAGAACCCGGAAGAGGCTTTGGCCGCCGGGGCAGAGTTCGCTGGATTGGACGATCTCATTGCGAAAATTCAGGGCGGCTGGCTCGAGTTCGATGTTGCGGTTGCGACACCGAAGGCTATGGCCTCCGTCAAGCCTGTGGCCAGAGTGCTCGGTCCCCGTGGTTTGATGCCGAATCCAAAGTCCGGAACGGTGACGGATGACATCGCCAAGGCGATCAAAGAAGTGAAAGCAGGGCGTGTTGAGTTCAAGATGGACAAGACCGCAAACGTTTCCATCGTGGTTGGTAAGCGCTCATTCGCGAAGGAGAATCTTGTCGCAAATGCGTCGGAAGCTGTTCAGGTGTTGGTCAAGTCCAAGCCGGAAGTTTTCAAGGGACGCTTTATCAAGAGCATGACCCTTAGTTCCACGATGTCTCCAGGAGTCCGTGTTTCCGGAGCTGAGTATGCGTCGACGGTTGGTTGAACCGATCTGTCCGTATCAACACAATATTAGCATCTGAACAATCGATTCCATGAGACCGGAAAAGAAATATTTGGTAGAAGAAATCGCAGAACGACTCAAGGGTACTGATTACGTATTCCTAACGAGTTTTCATCGTCTGACGGTAAAGGATACCGCTGAGCTTCGCTCAAGACTCGCACCACAAAAGGCCGAGTTTCACGTGATCAAGAGCAGCATCTTGAACGAGGCTGCAAAATCACTCGAATTGCCCGACTTCAAGCCGATTTTGGCGGGTCAGATCGCAATGGTTTCGGGAGGATCCAATCCCTCTGAAGTCGCGAAAATTCTGTTCAAGTTCAACAAGGACAAGGACAAGGCGGAAATTCGTGGTGGATCATTGGGCGCTCGCATGATGAGCGTGGATGAAATTGAGTCTCTATCGAAGTTGCCCGGACTGGAAGTCCTCAGGGCTCAGCTTTTGGGGCTTCTCAATACACCCGCTCAGAGTATGGTTTCTGTTCTCAATGCCGTGCCGCAGAGCGTGGTCACTGTGCTCAAGGCTTATGCGGATTCGAAAGGCGAGGCCGCATAAGGATTTATTTGAATTTTCAACATCACTATAACCCAAACGCCTTCGTTAGGAGAGTATCTCTTAAACGGGCCAATACGTGGCCTCACTAACCAGGCAAGGAGTAAGTATGGCAAACATCACAAAAGAAGAAGTAATCGAATGGCTCAGCAGTCAGTCCGTTTTGGAGATTGCAGGTCTTGTCAAGGCTCTCGAGGAGAAGTGGGGCGTAAGCGCAGCTGCTCCCGTGGCAGTGGCAGCAGCACCCGCCGCAGCGGCCGCTGAAGAAGCACCAAAGGAAGAGCAGACTGAGTTTGACGTGATCCTCAAGGAGATCGGCGCGAACAAGATCAACGTGATTAAGGAAATCCGTGCGATCACTGGTCTGGGCCTGAAGGAAGCAAAGGATCTGGTTGAAGGCGCTCCTAAGACGGTTAAGGAAGCCACAACCAAGGACGATGCTGCTGACATCAAGAAGAAGCTCGAAGCAGCAGGTGCTGTTGTTGAGATCAAGTAAAGATTGGATCGATTATACCATAGATCTATTTTCCAGAAATCCAGTGGGAGTTCCGAAAGGGCTCCCCACTGGCTTTTTGTTGTTTTTCGCGTTTACCTGAGCACACCGTCTGTTTCCAAACTAGGCCCATATTATGAGTGACCGCATAAGCTTCGGAAGAATTAAGGAAGTAATTCAACCACCGAATCTGATTGAACATCAGATCGAGTCTTTCAAGGAGTATCTTCAGTATGATATAGCCCCTTCCCAAAGGGCGAACAAGGGCCTTCAGGCAGTGTTCAACGAGGTTTTTCCTGTTGAGAGCTATGACTCGCGTTGCGTTCTCAAGTTCAAGGAATACCGGTTGACGGAGTGTCCGCATTCGGAAATCGAATGCATTCGCGAAGGGATCAGCTATACTACTGCCTTGCACGTGAGTCTCGCGCTGAGCGAAGACAACCAGACAAAGGAGGAAGAAATTTACATGGGCGAATTGCCCATGATGACCCAGCGGGGAAGTTTTATTATCAATGGAGCTGAGCGCGTCATTGTTAATCAGTTGCACCGTTCCCCTGGTCTGTGCTTTGAAAAAGCAACCCACACCAGTGGAAAAGCTTTATTCTCGTTCCGGATCATTCCTGACCGTGGAACATGGCTGGAAGTCCAGTTTGACCAGAATGACTTGCTATATGTGTATCTTGACCGTCGCCGCAGGAGGCGCAAGTTCCTGATCACGACTTTGTTGCGTGCGCTTGGATTCAGCTCGGATTTCGAGATCCTTAATCTTTTCTATGACCTTCATGACATGGAGGTGAAGGCCGCGCTGAATCTTGAAAACGTGTCCAACTATGTGTTGGTGGAAGATATTGTCGATGCGGATAAGGGAGTGGTTTTGGCCCGCGCTTTCGAGCCTCTGACCAAGACGATCATCCGGTCTTTTGAACGTGCTGATATCAAGCACGTCCGTGTCATCGACACCGCCGTCGATGAAGGTGTTATTGTCCGCTGCCTCAAGAAAGATCCGACTCGTAATCGTGAGGAAGCGCTTAAGGACATTTACAAGAGGTTGCGTCCGGGTGAACCTCCGACAGTAGCAAATGCGACCCAATTGCTCAAGCGTTTGTTCCAGGATCCGAAACGTTATGACCTCGGACGCGTTGGACGTTACAAGATCAATCAGAAATTGGGTCTGTCGACGGATCTGGTAACCCGGATTATCAATGTTGAAGACATCGTAGCGGCTACCAAGTACCTCAGCCGGCTGAAGAGCGGTAACGGATTGGTGGATGACATCGATCATCTGGGTAGCAGGCGCATCCGTACGGTGGGTGAGCTCCTTGCAAACCAATGCCGTTTGGGATTGGCCCGCACCGAGCGTTTGGTGAAAGAGCGCATGACGATGTACGATCAGAGTATCGATACCATCACGCCCCAGAAGCTGATCAATGCCAAGGCATTGACCACGGTTATCCGCGATTTCTTCGCCCGGAGTCAGTTGAGTCAGTTCATGGATCAGATTAATCCGCTGGCCGAACTGACCCACAAGAGAAGGCTATCTGCTCTCGGACCTGGCGGGCTGAATCGTGAGAGGGCCGGTTTTGAAGTTCGCGACGTTCATCCGAGTCATTATGGACGTATTTGTCCGATTGAAACGCCGGAGGGTCCGAACATTGGTCTGATCAATTCGTTCAGCACCTATGCGAGGGTTAACGAATTTGGCTTTATCGAGACTCCTTACCGTAAGGTTCTGAATGGCAAGGTCCTTGATGAGGTGGAATACCTCAACGCGGATCAGGAGGAACCTCACAATATCGCCCAGGCGAATTCAGAGATTGACGACAAGGGATACCTTGTGGGGCGTGTTACATGCCGTTACCGCGATGAGGTTAAGGAGCTTACGGGTGACAAGGTTGATTACATGGACGTATCACCGAAGCAGTTGGTATCAATTGCGGCAGGGATTATTCCGTTTCTTGAGCATGACGACGCGAACCGCGCGTTGATGGGTTCTAACATGCAACGCCAAGGGGTGCCTCTGTTGCAGACCGAGGCTCCAATGGTGGGAACCGGTCTCGAGGCGCGCGTCGCGCGTGACTCGAAGACAGTGGCAATCGCCGACATTGATGGCGTTGTGGCGTCAGTCGATGCTCGGAGAATCATTGTGACTCCGGATGGCAAGATGCCCAAGGTGGACCGGTATTTGAAAACCGATCGCAAGAAGGGGATCTACGTGTATGAACTCCGGAAGTTCATGCGTTCAAATGCGGGGACATGTTTCAACCAGAAGCCTATTGTCAAAAAAGGCGAGAAGGTATCGGCCGGACAGGTGATCGCTGACGGAGCATGCACCGACAAGGGAGAACTCGCTCTTGGTAGAAACGTTCTGGTGGCTTTTATGCCTTGGAACGGATATAACTTCGAGGACGCTATTCTTCTGAGTGAAAAGTTGATCAAAGAAGACGTTTACACTTCGATTCACATTGAGGAATTTGACGTCACGGCGCGGGACACCAAGCTCGGGCCCGAAGAAATCACTTATGATATTCCGAATGTCGGTGAGGAAGCTCTGAAAAACCTCAACCATGACGGGGTGATTCGCGTGGGTGCCGAGGTTAAGCCAGGTGACATTCTGGTCGGGAAAATCACTCCGAAGAGCGAAACCGAGCTGGCCCCGGAAGAGAAACTTCTCAGGGCCATTTTCGGGGAAAAGGCTGCGGATGTTAAGGACTCCTCGTTGACGGTGCCATCCGGAGTCCAGGGGATTGTGATGGACGTGAAGGTGTCCAGCCGCGTGGATGGGGAAAGTGAGAAGCTTTCTCCTTCTGACCGGAGGCGCCAGATAAAGAAGATCACCGAAGAGTATCGCTCCCAACAGGACAAGCGTCGTGAAGAGCTCACCGAGGCCTTGTCGAATATTCTTCTTGGAGAAAAGATCCCGCTGGATGTTCGCAATAGTGAATCCGGTGAGATCATCATTCCCCAGAACCGTAAGATCACGAAGACTCTGCTTCGTCGTCTGGCTGCGGTGTCGAAGCATATTGAGATTGATCCATCTCCGGTCCGCATCAAGGTGATGGAGATCGTCCGGAATTTCCAAACCAAGTTCGACGAGCTAGACCGCGAAAGGGAACGCAAGATCGAAGCTGTCGAGAAGGGAGATAGTGTGGACCAGGGCGTGATCAAAAACGTCAAGGTATACGTTGCCACCAAGCGTAAGATTCAGGTTGGAGACAAGATGGCCGGTCGTCACGGGAACAAGGGGGTTGTGGCCCGTATTGTTCCGGTAGAGGATATGCCGTTCCTCCCCGATGGGACGCCGATTGAGATTTGCTTGAATCCTCTGGGTGTGCCTTCCCGAATGAATGTTGGGCAGGTTCTTGAGACGCATCTTGGTTGGGCCTGTAAGAAGCTTGGACTTAAAGTTGCGACTCCTGTCTTTGACGGAATCTCCGAAAAGGAAATCCGGAGCTACCTGCAACAAGCCGATTTGCCTGAGCACGGGAAGGCTCGTTTGTTTGATGGGCGTTCTGGTGAGGCATTTGAGCAAAGTGTGGTCGTCGGTTATATCTACATGCTGAAGCTCAATCACCTTGTTGCAGAGAAGATTCACGCACGTGCGACCGGTCCATACAGTCTGATCACCCAACAGCCGCTGGGCGGGAAGGCCCAGTATGGCGGTCAGCGTTTGGGGGAAATGGAAGTGTGGGCGCTTGAAGCTTATGGGGCAGCATACATGCTTCAGGAGCTCTTGACCGTCAAATCGGACGATGTGCAGGGGAGAACGAAGATATACGAGTCGTTGGTCAAAGGAGACCGAAGTCTCGTGGCAGGAACCCCCCAATCCTTCAACGTTTTGATGAAGGAGATTCAGGGACTGTGCCTCGATATCAGGCTGGAACAGGATGAGTTTGAAATCAATGCCTGATACTGATCCATCAACCCAACAGCGTCACAATAGAATCTTTCACCATGAGTAGCCAGGAATTTGCTGAATCTCTCAGTTTAGAAAAAGACCGCTCTTTGAGGAGCGTCGCCATTTCGATCGCATCTCCGGACTCGATACGGCAATGGTCAAAGGGGGAGGTCAAGAACCCCGAGACGATTAACTACAGAACCTTCAAGCCGGAGCCAGGCGGACTGTTTTGTGAGCGGATATTTGGACCCGTTCGCGACTACGAAGCCGGGAAATACAAGGGCATCAAGTACAAAGGCATGATCGACGAGCGCACCGGTATTGAGTGTACCGTGGCGCGTGTTCGCCGTGAGCGGATGGGTCACATTGAGCTCGCGGTGCCGGTTTCCCACATCTGGTTCCTCAAGAGCATGCCGAGTCGCATTGGCCTGATGTTGGATGTCACCGCACGGAATCTCGAGAGGGTGATATATTACGAGAATTACATGGTAACCAAACCAGGTAAGACTCCTCTTGAAGAAAAACAGCTTTTGACAGAACAGGAGTTTCAGCAGGCTCAGGATGAATATGGTTACGACGCTTTTGAAGCCAAGATGGGTGCTGAGGCGATTCGTGATGTTTTGGGTTCGCTCGATATGCCGGCTTTGGTGACTGAGCTTCACGAGCAGATGCATGCGACGCGATCCAAGCAGATTAAGAAGAAAATCGCCAAGCGCCTCAAGGTGATCCAGGGTTTCATGGAATCAGGAACGCGTCCGGATTGGATGATTCTGGAGGTTTTGCCAGTTATTCCCCCAGATTTGCGCCCATTGGTTCCTTTGGAGGGTGGACGTTTTGCAACGTCTGACTTGAATGACCTATACCGCAGGGTGATCAACCGGAACAACCGGTTGAAGAACCTGATGCAGCTCAAAACCCCGGACGTGATTATCCACAACGAGAAGCGTATGCTTCAGGAGTCTGTGGACGCGTTGTTTGACAACGGGCGTCATGGCAGGGCAATCACTGGTGCCGGTAACCGCCCTCTGAAATCCTTGAGTGACATGCTGAAGGGGAAGCAGGGTCGCTTCCGCCAGAATCTTCTTGGAAAGCGTGTGGACTACTCAGGACGTTCGGTGATCGTGATCGGTCCCGACCTGAAGTTGAGTCAGTGCGGATTGCCCAAAAAGATGGCTTTGGTTCTTTTCGAGCCGTTTATCATTCGCCGTTTGAAGGAATTGGGATTTGTGCATACCGTGCGTGGTGCCCGGAAGATGATCGAGAAACGTTCTCCGGAGGTCTGGGATATTCTCGAAGAAGTGACCAAGGGCCATCCAGTGCTATTGAACCGGGCGCCCACCTTGCACCGACTTTCCATTCAGGCTTTTGAGCCGGTTTTGATTGAAGGAGATGCCATTCGTGTTCATCCGTTGGTTTGTACTCCTTACAATGCTGACTTCGATGGCGACCAGATGGCCGTTCACGTTCCATTGTCGTTGGAGGCCGTGATGGAGGCCAAGTTGCTCATGATGGCAACGCACAACATTTTCTCTCCATCGAGTGGAAAACCGATTCTGACCCCTTCACAGGACATCGTCCTTGGTTCATACTATCTCACGTTTGAGCCGGTATCCAAGCCAGAGGCGGGAAAGCATGTCCCGTTGGTGGAAAGCATTGATGAGGTGCTTCTCGCAGAGGCGGATGGTGTGCTTAAGAAGCATGACTGGATCGATTTGAAGAATCCCGACTATGGACGCCAAACTGAAGTCGGGAACTCGGAACGCAAAGTCATCCGTACCACTGTTGGCCGTGTGATATTCAATACCATCTGGCCGCGTGAGGTCGGATTCGTGAATTATCCTGTGCCAAAGGGGAAACTTGGTGACTTGATTTTGGCCACCTACAAAACAACGGGTGGGGACAAGACCATTGAGACGCTCGATAACCTCAAGCAACTTGGTTTCAAGGTCGCTACTCAGGCGGGAATTTCGATTGGTATCGATGATATGATCATTCCTCCGAGCAAGACTGAAATCATCAAGCGTGCCCGCACATCAATTGAGGAAGTGGAAAGTCAGTTCCGGAAGGGGATTACCACTAAGGGTGAACGGTATAACAAGATCGTGGATATCTGGGGTGGGGCAACGGACAAGGTTGCAGCTGAAGTGTTCCAAAGCCTTTCGACGAGTCGGAGCCGGAACGAGATCAACCCTGTCTACATCATGATGGATTCGGGGGCTCGCGGAAACAAGCAGCAGGTCCGTCAGTTGTGCGGAATGCGTGGTTTGATGGCGAAGCCGTCGGGAGATATTATCGAACGTCCGATTCTTGCATCGTTCCGCGAAGGTCTGTCGGTTTTGGAATACTTTATTTCGACCCACGGAGCACGTAAAGGACTCGCAGACACGGCGCTCAAGACCGCCGACGCAGGTTATTTGACCCGTAAGCTTTGTGATGTGGCGATGGATTGCGTAGTCGCTGAAATTGATGACGGCAACCGGGAAGGCGTCTGGAAAGTTGCAATTGGAGATGGCAACGATGATATTGTGTCGCTCTACGAACGTATTGTTGGAAGATTTGCCACGGACGACGTTCAAAACCCATTGGATCCTTCAGAGATCCTGGTTCGTGGCGGTCAGATGATCGACGAAGAGACTGCGAAACGCATCGAGACACTCGGCATTGACCGTATTCGGGTGATGTCCCCGCTCACGACGAAGCAGAAAGTCGGTATTACCGCAAAAGAATACGGTATTGACCCCGCGACGAATGACTTGGTTGAGATCGGCAGTGCGGTGGGTATCGTAGCGGCTCAGTCGATCGGGGAACCCGGAACTCAGCTCACGATGCGTACATTCCACATCGGTGGGGTGGCGAATCAGAGCAAGCGTGATCCTGAAATCCGGGTTCGAAATGGCGGAAAGGTTAAATACTCCAAGGATCTTCGCTGGGTGAAAACCAAGGATGGGGGTCGTGTCGTTACCAACAAAACCGGCTCTATCTGTATCCTTGATGAGGATGACTTCGAGCTCGAAGTCCACAAGATGGTTGTTGGTTCGGCGTTGCTTTTTGAAGACGGTGCTTCGATCAAGAAGGGGGATCGCCTATCGGTTTGGAATCCGACTGTGATTCCGATTCTTTCGGAAAAGACCGGTGTGATTTCTTTCACGGACATGATTCTCGGCGTCACGGTTAAGCGCGAAAAGGATGATGCATCCGGACGTATTGCGAGCACGGTGATTGAGC
>Ga0180030_1291583_pt1 | contig 10868 bp, 7 predicted proteins | sample BioARNtimezero_2_FD_135995 | JGI IMG/M metagenome (GOLD analysis project Ga0180030, IMG submission 135995) | Anaerobic biogas reactor microbial communites from Seattle, Washington, USA - Biogas_R2-A RNA time zero (Metagenome Metatranscriptome) | ecosystem: Engineered > Bioreactor > Anaerobic >...
AATTCGGAAACCGTAGAAGAACTGGTACACCTGAGCGTCACCGTCGCCTCAGCCAAAAACCACAGCCGGCTGTTGGGCCTTCATATCATCGACGACTTGAAATACGGTTCGCCAGCCGAGACGGAAGCCCAGGCCCTCATGGAGAAAGCGGAGAAATCAGCCGCTGCCACCGATCACCGCCTGACCCCTATCATCCGGTACGATACCAACGCCGTCAACGGTATTGTCAATGTGATCAGGGAGAACAAAATCACCGACCTCATCCTGGGCATGCACCATAAGAAAGGTTTCACTGATTCCTATCTGGGAACCCTCACCCAGGGCATCCTCAATAAATGTGATACCACAACCCTGATCTACAGCACCGTACAACCCCTGGCCACCATCAGGCGGTACCTCGTTTTTGTTCCTGACCATGCCGAAAAAGAGATTGGTTTTGTTAACTGGCTGGCCAAATTGTGGAATATAGGCAAGAATACCGGTGCCAGACTGCACTTTTACAGCTCCAAAGAGTTGGCCGACCTCTTCAGCCAGCTTCAGAAAAAACACCCCGTTGCAGCTGAATTCATCCATTTCCCCGACTGGGAGAAATTTTCCACCCTCTCAAGGGAGGTAAAAACCGACGATTGCCTTGTGTTTGTCCTGAGCAGGAGAAACTACCCCTCTTTCCACCACTTGATGGACAAGGTTCCCGAATACCTGGACGACTATTTCGAAGGGAAAAACTTTATCCTCATCTACCCGCGTCAAACCGGACTGGATTCCCAGCATGAGGATCTTTCCTCGGGATTGGTCTTTGACCCCCTCTCAGGAGATTATAAACAGCTTGAAACATTGCTGAAAACAATCGGCAGGCTGATCACCCGCCGTTAAAACCGGCTCTTTTTCCCTTTGCCCTGACCCCGGGATGAAGAGCGAATCAAGCAGAAAAACGGCCGGATCTTTCATGGGATCCGGCCGTTTGACAATCATTTGCAGAATGGCTTATACCACATAGGTAGAACTGGCGGTTTCCCCTCCGCGGCCTGTCCAGTTGGTATGGAAGAATTCGCCACGCGGCCGGTCAACCCTTTCATACATATGAGCGCGGAAGTAATCGCGCTGGGCCTGCAGCAGGTTGGCGGGCAGCCGCTCACTGCGGAAGCCGTCGAAATAGCAGAGCGCCGAAGAGAGTGCCGGCACCGGGATGCCATTGCTCAGGGCGGTGGCGCACACCCGCCTCCAACCTTCCTGGGTCGCTTCCACCTTCTCCCGGAAGAAAGGATCGAGTAACAGGTTGGGAAGGGCAGGATTCTTATCAAAAGCCTTTTTGATGTCTCCGAGGAAAACCGACCTGATAATGCATCCTCCCCGCCACATCAGGGCAATACCGCCGTAGTTGAGATTCCAGCCGTACTCATTGGCGGCTTCCATCATCAGGTTGTACCCCTGGGCGTAAGAGATGATTTTGGCACCGTAAAGGGCCATTTTCAGGTCGTCGAGAAACTCTTTTTTGTCGCCTGTGAAGAGCGGTTTGGGGCCGCGAAGAACCTTGGCGGCAGCCACACGGATCTCCTTCTGAGCTGAGAGGCAGCGTGAAAAAACCGACTCCCCGATCAGGGTCAGCGGAATCCCCAAGTCGAGCGCTGTAACCGCAGTCCATTTGCCGGTACCTTTCTGACCGGCCGTATCCAGAATCTTCTCAACGATGGGTTCCCCGTCCTCATCCTTAAAAGCCAGGATATCGCGGGTAATCTCGATGAGGTAACTGTCGAGCTCTTCGGTATTCCACTTCTTAAAGACTTCATGCTGTTCGAAAGCACCCATTCCCAGGAGATCCTTCATCAGGTGGTAGGCTTCGTTGATGATCTGCATGTCGCCGTACTCGATACCGTTGTGCACCATTTTGACGAAATGACCAGCACCGCCTTCTCCCACCCAGTCGCAGCAGGGACTTCCGTCTTCGACTTTGGCGGCCACGGCCTGGAAGATCTCCTTCACATGAGGCCATGCGGCGGGTGAACCCCCGGGCATCATGGATGGCCCGAGCAGGGCACCTTCCTCACCGCCGGAAACCCCCGTGCCGATGTACAGCAAACCCTTGCTCTCCACATAGTTCGTCCGGCGGATGGTATCGGGGAAATGGGAATTCCCACCGTCAATGATGATATCGCCCGGTTCCAGATGGGGGAGGAGCAACTCAATGAAATCATCGACAGGTTTCCCTGCCTTCACCAGCATCATCACCTTGCGGGGACGCTCCAGGGAGGCTACCAGTTCTTCAATGCTGCGGGCCCCGATGAACTTCTTCCCGGAACCCCGCCCGTGGATGAAAGCGTCGACCTTCGACACAGTCCTGTTGTACACAGCTACCGTGAATCCTTTACTCTCCATGTTCAATACCAGGTTCTCGCCCATAACGGCCAACCCGATCAATCCGATGTCTGCTAATTTCTTCATTTTCCTTCTTTATTATAATTGTGAATATTTCTAAAGTTTGATTTTAAATCCCAAAAGTTTCAACTTTTCCGCCACCGGGTTGTGGACATTTCTCAAAGCGGCCGTATACGCAGGAAATTCCCGTCGTACCGGGTAGTCGCCCCTAAGTTTTTCAAAGCCGGCAGGATTGCTTCGCAAGGCCTGGTCATCGCTGCGTATGTCGTAAGTAGCCAGCACAGCTTCTCTCAGGATGGATTCCCCGTTCCGGCCGGCACCATCGATTTCTACGACCGTTCTCTCCGGCATTTCAATATCATGGGGTTGCCAGTCATCCATCCCCAGGTTGAAGAAGCGGCTGACAGCCTGTACGCTCATGCGGGTTCCGTTGGCCTTTCCGTCTTTCGAATAACCCGCGATATGAGGAGTGGCCAGAAAACACTGATTCATCAGCCGCAGGCTGATCTCCGGTTCGTTTTCCCAACAGTCGGCAATAAAACCGGAGACCACATGGTTTTCTATTGCTTCGGTAATTGCCGGTGTGTCAAATACTTCTCCTCTGCAGCTGTTGATCAGCAAGGGTGTTTTTCCCATTTCCGAAAGGAAAATCCGGTTCACCATATGGTAGGTGGCATCCTCCCCGGTCATGTTCAGGGGGACATGAAAGGTGATGATGTCTGCTTCGCGGCGGATGGTTTCCAGGGAGACAAAAGCGCCGGGACCTTCAACTCGTTCCCGGGGCGGGTCGTTCAGTAAAACGCGCATCCCAAGGATATTTCCGAGACGCCCAATTTTGGAACCCACATTCCCCACACCCACTATTCCCAGGGTTTTTCCCCTCAGCGGGGCATTTTTCTCTCCGGCCCACAGCAGTAAGGCTGATGCAATGTATTGTTCCACACTTCCCGCATTGCATCCCGGAGCGTTGCCCCATTGAATTCCCGCTCTTTTACAGTAATCAACGTCAATATGGTCAAATCCGATGGTTGCCGTGGCAATAAACCTGACCGATGAGCCCTCCAGCAGTTTGGCATTGCAGAGGGTACGGGTCCTTGTGATCAGCGCATCGGCGGTATGTACCACCTCCGGCGTGGTCCTGCTTCCGGGAAGATATACCACCTCGGCCACAGGCTCAAATACTCCCCTGATATAGGGGATTTTATCGTCAATTACGATTTTCATTGCTCATTTGCCATTTTTATAGTATTCCTGCACGACCTCCTCCAGAACACGGCTGGTGCGGGCAGCGGAAATGCCCGTACTTACACATTTCCCCTCGCCACACAATTCCCTGACTACCTGGCTGATGAGGTTCAGCTGGATATTCTCCGGGTTCTGGAACCGGAATTTGTGAATCCCCTCCCGGTTTTCCAGGACTACCTCCCCGTGTTGAAAACAGGAGAATGTGATTATTCCCTCGTCTCCGATGATTTCGATAAGGTCGGTTTCCGCGGTTTTATGAACCGCAAAACACCAGCTGCCCGTACCCGTGATCCCGTTTTGAAACCGGAAACTGCAGGTCACCGTGTCTTCCGCCGTATAGAGTCCCGCCCGGTTGACCGCCATGCCCCTCACATCGGCAACGGGACCGAAAAGAAAATCGAGGTAATCAAACTGGTGCGAGGCAAGGTCATAAAAATATCCGGCTCCTGAAATTTCCGGAAAAACATGCCAGCTCATCCGGGCGGGATCGACTCCCCGTTCCCGCGCTTGCTTGTAAAGTTTCAGATTTACCGTCAGTACGGAACCGATGGCTCCTTCCCCGACAAGATCTTTAACTTTAAGAAAAGCTGGAAGTGACCGCCTGTAATAAGCAACAAATAAAGGCATTCCCGTTTCTTTCGAAATTCTGATCATTTCGAGGCATTCGCGGTAGTTGAGTGCCATGGGCTTTTCTACATATGCGGGTTTACCGGCCTTCATCGCCCTGATGGCATAGCTGGCATGGGAGGAGGGGGGAGTGGCCACATAAATGGCATTGACTTCCCGATCGCGGATTAATTCTTCGGCATCCACATACCAGCGAGGTACCTGGTGCCGCCGTGCATAATCCTCTGCTTTTGCCATATCCCTGCGCATGATGGCCACCAGGCGCGAATGAGGCACCTTGCCGAAGGCAGGACCGCTTTTCATTTCGGTGACATTGCCCGCCCCGATGATGCCCCAGTTTATTTCAGTAAGAATTTCCATCCTTGAAGAAGATGTAACCGGTCACTGGTTACGTGTATAACGATTCATCGTCACTTTTTAAATCTGTCGCGGAAAGCCCAGAGTCCCAGAGCCGGATTGGAGATAAAAAAGATCTCTTCGCCGTTGGGGAGGGTGTTGAAACCGTCCTTCAGTGCCCCGGGATCGTAGCTAGCCACGATTTTGTCGTAATCGGCCCATTGGAATCCCACGCTTTCGATCTCCTGACGGGTCAGGTTACCTTCAACCTTGCCGGGGCAGTAGGTGATGGAGAAGCGTCCTTCGGAGGAGCCGTGTATCAGATGGGCTGCTGCGCTGAGGTTATTTTGCAGGTCTTCGTTTTCAGCGGTGACTTTCAGGGTGTGGGGAGTACCGAAATAACCATATTTACGGATCAGCCGGTCGATTTCCCCGTCCTCGCCGAATTCCTTGAGCGCCGGCGCCAAAACAACCAGTTCCCCACCATCGGCAAGCGCCATCCTGGTGCGGTAAATGCTTTTGTTACCCAGCCAGGTGCTTTTAAATTCCGAGGGGTCGAGCCAGACGACCACTTTTTGCAACGGTTTTTCAACCATCTCAAAATTAACTTCGAGAGAGAGCCTGGCTGCCTTATCAAACACTTCAAAGTCATCGCCGATAAAAAGTCCGTATGTTTGAAGCTTCCCCGCCTTATTCACTCCCACGACTGTCTGGCAATATACGATAGGCAGGTGATTCGCAAAGTGTTCCGAGGCATAGTTGAAGATTTTCCGTACGGGGGTATCGGCCCTTCCCATCATCTTTTCCATTCCGTAGGCCGCCCCTATGAAATGGCTTTTGTTGATTCCTTCGGCACCTCCGGTGCCGACAAAGATATTTTTGTTGTAATTGGCCATTCCCACTACCTCATGGGGAACGACCTGTCCGAGAGAGAGGATCAGGTCAAATCCCCCCTCCACGAGCAACTTGTTGACCTGGGCAGGCCAGGGATAGTCCACGACCCCTTCAGATACTTCCTTCACAAATTCACCAGGTACATAGCCCAGGGTCACTACATCGTTGCGCCAGTCATGGTCTCGGAACAACTCCCGAGGGGTTTTCCCGAACATGTTGCCGATCTGGTGGTCTGTCATGGGCGAGTGGGTCCCCAAAGCGGGCAGGATATCGGTGAGCTTGCTCCCGAAGTATTCGAAGCTCATCTCCGTCAGTTCTCCGGCACGGCTGGGCAGCCGCGTGAAATCGGGAGGTATGGCCAGCACCTTCTTCCGGAAACCTATTTTCTCAAATGCCCGGTATAAGCCGTTTCTTAAATCGTCAGCCGTCATGTTACTGCTGGGCGATCCGCTTTCAAAGAATATCATTTTAAAAACTTTAAGTTGACCATAGAATCACTTTCTCATCCTTTAACTTTCCCTGTCAGGAAGCGGCTGAGGAGCCGGAATAACCTCCCATCCTTGGTCCATCCGCTGACAGACCGGAGGTTATTCCATACACCTGCATTCATCAACCTTATCCTTAACCTCAGCCTATGCTTATCGTCTGACCCTGGCATTTCCCTTCCAGACGCTCCACACCATCTCTTCGTCCGCCGGCTGGACATAGTCGGTGAGGAATGTAGTGGCCAGTGCGCCCGTAGCCCATCCAAACTGCGCCCATTTTTCAGGTTCCCAGCCTTTAAGGATTCCGTAGAGGAGTCCCCCGACGAAACCGTCGCCACCGCCGATCCGGTCGAGAACGTTAATCTTCCTGGGTTCGATTACGTGCCAGTTGTTTCCTTCGAGCATGATGGCGCCCCAGAGGTGTTCGTTTACACTGATCACCTGGCGTAAGGTGTTGGCAAAGACTGAAGCATGCGGGAAAGCTTTCTTAACCCTGCTGATCATCTCCTTAAAAAGATCAATTTCCGAGGAGATTCCCTTGCCTCCTGCTTCCGGGCCCTCAATTCCCAAGCAGAGCTGGAAATCTTCTTCATTGCCGATAAGGATATCGGCTATGGATGCTATTTCGGTAAATATATTATGTAGCTCTGTTTCCCTGCCTTTCCAGAAGGAAGCCCGGTAGTTCAGGTCAAAGGAGATCAGGGTACCGTGTTTTTTTGCAAAACGGGCCAATTCGAGGCAGAATTGACCGGTATCAGGCGACAAGGCTCCGATCAGGCCTGAGATGTGGACAATTTGCACGCCCTCATTACCGAAAATTCTTTCCAGGTCAAAATCTTTAACGTTTAAAGTTCTCCCTACTTCCCCGGCCCGGTCGTTCTGCACCCGGGGACCCCTGACTCCGAAGCCGCTGTCGGCGATGTTAAACTGGTGGCGGAATCCCCACGGATTTTCCTGGGCAACTTCAGGTCCTTCAAAATCCATGTTCCGGCTCCGGAGATTACTTTTTATAAATGCAGCAATCGGGCTGTCCTTTACAAATGTGGTCAGCACTTTTACTGGCAGTCCCAGATAGGAAGAGATGCTGGCCACATTGGTTTCGGCACTGGTAGCATGCATTTCAAACAGGGTACTGCTGTAAACGGGTTGTCCGTTTACGGGCGTAATCCTTACCCCCATGCTGGTCGGTACCAGCATAGCATACTTAAACTCTTTCTTTAACTGAACGCTCATATTGATTTTTGATTTAATATTTTAAAATTTACTTATTGTTTAATGTTTCCGGACTGATCCGGAGGGATTGCTCTCTCCGGAATTGAAACTTCCCGTCGTAGCGCCGACGGGGAAACAAATCCCGGAATAGCGGGATGAATTCGACGGGTTTCAGCACCGGCTTGGCCATAAGCAGAGACCAGGCATTCATGCTTACCTGATACAAAGAACAGATGCGTCAAGGCGCTCGCCGGAAATCAACCGCGGGAAGGGTGGGGTTTGATGTCGGTGAGTTCTTCGATTTTTACCGGTCGGCCTTCATCGATGGATTTCCGGGCAGCCACGCCGATCAGCAGAGACATTGCCCCATCGCGGGTGCCGGCAGCATGCTTCAGGGGATCTGTCATGCCGGGATTTCGGAAGATCTTGTCCTGGAGACGAACATCTCCGCCGCCATGACCGGCCCTGACTTGGGGAACTTTTACCAGTTCCGTCTTTCCGAAATTGTCGGAGACGTATATTTCGTCATAATTTGTCGATTCTTCCTTTTCCTGGCTCATCTCCCGGGCATGGAGTTCCGCCTGGTTGGCCATTTCCTGCCTTCTCCACGGCAGTCCTTCCCAGGAGTCAATACGGCCGTTACGGCCGTTAAACCCGATGGTGAGCCCCTCATAGGGAGAGTATGTTGTCAGAGAATAACTCACGTGCACGTTGTTGGCATATTTGATCTGCAACGCCATTTTGTCGAAGATGTCAATGCTTTCCCTCCAGAGACAATTGTCGCGGATATAACCGTCATATTTTTCATTGTTCACATACAGTTCCATGTATTCCTTGTTTTTGGTAATATCCCAGTAGAATTTGCATTTCTCCTGGTACCCGCAACTACGGCAATTGGGGCCGCGGAAACTGTTGTTTTTACCGTAATGATCCAGGGAACCGATGGCATGCACTTCCACGGGATCGCTGTTAAGCCACCAGTTCAACAGATCGAAATGGTGAGTTGCTTTGTGAAGGAGGAGGGTGCCGCTTTTGTCCCGGTGTCCGTGCCAACGCCTGAAATAGTCGGCTCCGTGGTAAGTGTTCAGATACCAGTGAAAATCAACGGAAACGATTTCACCCACACGCTTTTCGGCCAACAGTTCCTTGATGCGTGTGAACTGTGTCCCGTACCGGTAGTTAAAGCCGACAATGACTTTCTTCCCCGTACGCCTTTCGGCATCGAGAATTGCCTGGCATTTCACCTCGTCGGTGGTCATGGGTTTCTCGGTCAGGACGTCACATCCGGACTCAAGTCCCTTGATAATGAACTCGTCATGGGTGGCATCCACGGTCGTCACGATCAACAGGTCGGGTTTCACCCCGGCCATCATGTCATCGAAATTGGTAAAGGTTGGACAATTGGCTCCGATGAACTTTTTGGCGTATTCAACTCTTCCGGGATTGATGTCGCACAATCCCACAAATTCCACCAGATCTCCATATTGTCTAACAATATTTCTTCCCCAGAAACCGTTTCCCCGGCTTCCGGTACCCACCAAGGCCAGTTTCCGTTTGGGTGCCGGAAACGGAGAACCAGCAGTATGGAACGGACCCACCAGCATCGAACCGGCAACAGCAGCTCCCGACGTTACCAAAAAATCTCTTCTTTTCATAACTGATTAGTTTTGTGATTCTTAAAATATTTCAACCTGTCCTATTTTCAATCCTATCTTAATGGCCGCTTGCCGGCTTAACCTTCCTTTCCGGGATCATACCCCGCCATATGCGCTGTAACCCCCGTCGACGGGAATGACGATCCCTGTAATAAAGGAGGAGAGGTCAGAAAGGAGGAAGAGGGTGGCTCCCTGCAAATCTTCAGGTTCTCCGAATTTTCCCATGGGAGTGCTGTTGACAATCTTCTGTCCGCGGGCGGAATAACCGCCTGTTTTCTCATCCAGCACCAGGAAACGGTTCTGGTTGGTAATGAAAAATCCGGGGGCAATGGCGTTGACCCGTATGCCTACTTTGGCCAGGTGGACTGCCAGCCATTCTGTAAAATTGTTCACCGAAGCCTTGGCAGCCGAATAGGCCGGAATCTTGGTCAGTGGCCGGAATGAATTCATGGATGAAATATTGAGTACAACCCCCTTTTTCTTCTTCAGCATATCGGTTGTGAACACCATGGTCGGCAAAAGGGTTCCCTTGAAATTCAGGCTATAGACCTTGTCAAATCCTTCCATCTGCAATCCGTAAAAGGTATCCTCGGGGTGATCGATATCTTTTTCTTCCATTTGCTCGACTTTTGTCGTAGCCTGGGGACTGTTTCCCCCTGCGCCGTTGATCAGAATGTCGATGCTTCCCAGTTTTTCATTGATCTCGGCTTTTGCCCTGATCAGTGATTCCTTGTCAAGCACATTGGCTTCAATTCCGATTACTGTTGCATTGCATTCCAGGGCAATTTCATCAGCCACTCTTACCGCTGTTTCCCTGTTGATGTCGGCAATAGCCACTTTCATACCGGCAGAAGCCAGCGCTTGCACCATCGTAGTGCCCAAAACACCGGCTCCCCCGGTGATGACACATACTTTCCCTTTAAGATCTTCAAACGATAACTTGTTCATACTTTTTATTTAAATTCATGATAAAACTCCAGATTTTCCCGGGTGATGATTTCTATGGGAGCATAGTTGTATTCCCTGACAGGCAGTTTATGGACAACCCCCTGAAAAAGGGCATTTACAGCATCATATCCCTGCTCTTCGGGGCGCTGACAGATCAGGAAATCCACGATTCCCACGGTGAGGAATTTTTTGTTCTCGGGAAGGAGATCATGCCCGATCAGCCTGATGTTATGCAAGCCGTATTCCCCGATGGTCCTTGCTGCCAGATAAACTTTAGAACTGGTCACGAAAATGCCCTCGGGCCGGTATTCCTCATAAAGCTCCTTCAATTTTACATGAGAGGCATTCAGATCATCTATGGAAATTTCGAAGGTTCTGACCTGCCTGTCAGGCTGGTTCTTCCTGTACCATTCATAGAATCCCATCTCGCGCTGAACAAGATGGTTCTGGTGTTCCATCTCCTTCGCATAATGAAGTATCAGCAAGCTGCCCCCGCCGGGTGTCAGCAAACTGAGCAAACGGGCCGAAAGCATGCCGCACCTGTATGAATTTTGTCCGAAATAGGCCAATTGTCCCTGATCGGGAATGTTGGAATCAATAAAGACGAAAGGGACATTCCCTTCTTTCAGCCTGGCAATGAAAAGAAGCGATTCTCTCGAAAAAAAAGGTGCCAAAACCACCCCGTCAGGATGAAGGCTCAGAATCTGTTCCGCCTTGGCCACAAAATCAAGGGGATGGTTCTGACTGTAGGTGAATGATTCATGGGAGATCCCAAACTGACGCAATTCGGAAATCCGCTTTTTGATGCCTGCGGCCGGTTTTGTCCAGTATCCTTCCCTGGAAAGGGGTGTGGGTAAGAGCGTGGCAAAAAGCAACTTCTTCTTCGATGCCAGCGCTCTGGCCATCACATTGGGATGGTAATCTAATTCCTTAATGATCCGCATGACAGTCTCCCTGGTCTCCTCCGACACTTCACCCCGGTTATGCAATACCCTGTCCACAGTGCCTATGGAAACATTCGCCCTCTGGGCAATATCCTTAATCCGTATCTGTCTTTTTTGATCCACCTTTATCAGATTGCGACCGGGTAACT
>Ga0180030_1288297_pt1 | contig 10765 bp, 9 predicted proteins | sample BioARNtimezero_2_FD_135995 | JGI IMG/M metagenome (GOLD analysis project Ga0180030, IMG submission 135995) | Anaerobic biogas reactor microbial communites from Seattle, Washington, USA - Biogas_R2-A RNA time zero (Metagenome Metatranscriptome) | ecosystem: Engineered > Bioreactor > Anaerobic >...
AATTCTGCAAAGAAGAGTAAAGAGAATAAAAGATGAAGGTAGAGTTAAACTGAAAGTAAACCAAAAGTAAGAGAAATTCCGAGGATGAAGGTAAAAAGAAAGTTGGATCTGGCATTACAGCCCCCGAAACAGTTTATTGTATTCAACAAAACACAGTTTCTGATAAATTGTTTTCAAAAGGTGATTTATCTGGGTAATCAGTATATAAAGGTGACTATTGTAACCGGTTTGAAGACAAAACGCTCGTTTTTTTGCACAGAACGCTATATTTTCAATGAGAGGTTTTAAGTTATGGCCAACAACATCCTTACGATGCGCAATATTGGAATCAGCGCACATATCGATTCAGGAAAAACAACACTGACAGAACGAATATTATTCTACTGTCAAAAAATTCATGCTATCCATGAAGTAAAAGGCAAAGACGGTGTTGGAGCCACCATGGATTCAATGGACCTTGAACGTGAACGAGGAATTACCATTTCATCTGCTGCAACCAATGTTGAGTGGAAAAATCATCAGATTAATGTTATAGATACTCCGGGACACGTTGATTTCACTATCGAGGTTGAACGTTCATTACGGGTTCTGGACGGAGCAATCCTGGTACTTTGTTCGGTGGGTGGTGTGCAGTCTCAATCGATCACAGTTGATCGACAGCTCAAAAGGTATAAAGTACCCCGTCTCGCTTTCGTTAACAAGTGTGACCGTTCCGGAGCCAATCCATTCAGAGTTAAAGATCAGCTTCGTGAAAAGCTGGGTCACAACGCAGTAATGGTGCAGATACCAATTGGATTGGAGGAAAAACTGGAGGGTGTTGTCGATCTGGTAACCATGAAAGCCAACTACTTTGAAGGAAAAGACGGTAACATTATCCGTGAAGATAAAATTCCTGCTCATCTGGAAGAGCAGGCCCAAAAATATCGTGAGATAATGCTGGATGCTCTATCTATGTATTCTGATGAGCTTGCAGAAGCTTATCTTGAAGGAACCGAAACTGAAGAGCAAATTCGAAAAGCGATCAGAATCGGTACTTTATCACTGGATCTCACACCGGTTTTCTGTGGATCAGCCTATAAAAACAAAGGCATTCAGCTCCTGCTCGATGGTGTCGTGAATTATCTGCCCAATCCTTCAGAGATCGACTATCGGGCGATAGATATGAACAAAGATGGAGAAGAATTCCCCATCAAAGCAGACAATGATGCTCCACCGATTGTCCTGGCTTTTAAGCTCGAAGATGGGCAATACGGACAGCTTACTTATATCAGAATTTATCAGGGCATGATCCGTAAAGGCATAGAGCTAATAAACAGCAGAACCGGCAAGAGATTCAAAGTCGGTCGACTCATCAGGATGCACTCTAATTCAATGGAAGACATAAACGAAGCGGGTGCCGGAGACATAGTTGCTCTGTTTGGAATCGATTGTGCTTCTGGAGACACCTTCTGCGCAGAAGGTCTTAATGTAAGCATGACTTCCATGTTTGTTCCAGAACCAGTTATCTCTCTGGCAATTAAACCTAAAGATAAAAAGTCCGCGGATAATATGTCCAAGGCACTCAACAGGTTTTGCAAAGAAGATCCTACATTTAAAAGTTTTGTAGACCCCGAATCCAATGAAACCATCATCAGAGGTATGGGAGAATTACATCTCGATATATATATTGAAAGAATGAGGCGTGAGTACAAGGCGGAGATTGAAACCGGAATGCCTCAGGTGGCTTACAGGGAAACTATTACCCAGGCAGCTACTTTTGACTACACTCATAAAAAACAGACTGGTGGAGCCGGCCAATATGGACGAGTTGCCGGAATTATGGAGCCTGTAACTGATAAAGATTATGAGTTTGTGGATTCAATTAAGGGCGGTGTGATTCCAAATGAGTATATTCCATCATGTGATAAAGGCTTTAAACAATGTCTGTCTAAAGGTAAAATTATAGGGTTTCCAATCGTGGGAGTAAAACTTACCATTAATGATGGTAATTTTCACCCGGTGGACTCATCTGACATCGCTTTTCAGCAAGCAGCAATCGGCGGGTTCTGGCAGGCCTTTGAAAAAGCCAAACCAGAGATTCTGGAACCGGTTATGAAAGTATCGGTAGAAGGTCCAAGCGAATTCCAGGGAAATATCCTGGGAAGTATTAATCAGCGCAGAGGAATGATTGTAAGCACAACCGAGGAGAGTAATTTTACCAGAATAGAAGCTGAAGTACCTTTGAGTGAGATGTTTGGCTATTCTACAGTGTTACGTTCTCTTACTCAAGGGAAAGCCGAATTTACCATGGAATTCCTTAAATATGGAAAAGTACCGGCTTCTATCGCAGAACAATTGAAAAAACAGTTTCAGGAAGATAAAAAAACCGATGGCAAGAAGGGTAAATAAGGAGGCAGCTAATGGTTAAAAAAGAGCTTATATCCAGGAGCCCACTACGTATCCTGGAGAAGTCAACCAATGGTGGAGTCGGGAAAGGCAATATCGGTGTTATAGCTGCTCGCAAAGGTGTGGGTAAAACCGCCTGCCTTGTACATATCGCTACAGACCAACTATTTCAGGGCAAGCATGTCATTCATGTTTCCTTTGCCCAAAACACTAATCATATCGTATCATGGTATGAGCATATTTTTGAGGAAATCTCCCGTCGTCATAAACTTGATTGCACGATGGATGTTCATGATGATATAATCAAACGCAGAGTAATCATGAATTTTCGTCAGGATGGTGTTCAGTCAGAACAAGTACAAAAAGGTATACGTTCCATGATCAAGGAGGGAAACTTTTCTGCTGACCTGGTTGTAGTCGATGGTTACGATTTCTCCAGTATTTCCGCTGAAGAGTTTTCCAGTTACAAAAAACTGGCAGAAGAGCTGGGAATAGAGATCTGGTTCAGTGCAACTTTGCACAGAGACAGTTCTTTTGTTAATGGCATCCCCTCGATTCTGACCCCTGTGATCAACCAATTGGCTATCATTATCATGCTGGAACCCAGAGAAGGTCATATTCGTCTGAAACTGGTGAAAGATCATGAATCTACTCTTTCTGAAGATTTGCATCTAAAACTGGATCCTCAAATCCTTCTGATAGCAGAGGAAGCTTGATAAAATTCTGCAAGTACAGTTGATCCTGTACTTGCAACCTTTCCCTGAAATCAAAATTCAGAGGTATCCAGCGGCAACGTCCGGAAAGGATATCGATGAAAACAGCTTTTTGCCTCTTTATCCTGACTCTATGGTCTGTTTTAATTATTGCAGATGATAACCATTCTATAAAAAAACTGCCCCGGGATCCATTTGAGATTCAGTTAGCCAATCTTTCTGCTACTATTAATCAGAAAAGTGGCGAATGTGAAAAAGTCAGAATCACATATCCCGATTCGAAAGATCAGGTGATCATTACTGCAACAGATGATATCTTTCTAAGATTTACACGCCATGGAACCGAAAAAACCATCTACCGGGAAGACATTAACTACTCCTATAAAATCAGCGACTTTGAACTAAAACACCTTAAATTGGTAAGCAAAACATTGTTAGAAACACTGGAAGAGTTCGAAAAGGATCTACAAAGCAACAGATGGGGCAAATGTCTTTATCTGGATTCTTATCTACCCAGATTTCTAAAAGGCTATTACCACCTTTTTTGCCTTGCAATGAATACCACCGATGTCCTGCCGGAGAGCGTAAATGTAGCTGATTCGCTCTATGACATTTCTCTCAATTCGGACAAATCCGATATGAGGCTTTATAAATGGAAAACTACTAACGACTACATCGTAAAATTGCGTATCGCCACCAAAGAGCTTATTCATCAGATCGGATTATGGCAGCAGGAAATCTCCAAGAAAGAGAAAAACCATTCAGAAATAACCGTTAGCAGAGAATTTGCCCGCTCTCTGGGTTTGTTTGCCAGCATCTATTTTAATGAATCTTTTCAGCCAAAAAAATCGCAAGGAAAGCGCTAAAGTTTCCTCTCTTAAGCTGTCCAAATATTAGGTAACATTCATAACAAAATGTTATTTTGAGTTAGCCCGAAATACAATTCCAGATTTAGTATTCATTTATCCCTTTAAATTCGAGGATTTGATGCATCTAAGAATTGGAGACGCTTTAAAAAAGAAACTGCATCTGCAAGATTCGGTTCTGGATAATGCAGCTTTAAAAGCCAAAGAAAAAGGGAAGAGAATCGGTGAAGTGCTCGTTGAAAACAATACAATCCCTGAAGAATTACTTTTCCAGACTCTGGCTGAACAGTATTCAATGGAATTTCTCTGTAAAATTGAAAACCACATCGATATGGAGCTTCTCAGGGAACTTCCGACTGAGCTTTTCAGGGAAGGACGTTGTTTTCCTCTGGGAAGCAACGAAACAGTTCTGAAAATTGTAGTTGGTGACCCACTGGATGTTGAAATAGTTCAACTGGCAGAGCTTTACAGCGATCTATTAGTACATACTGTACTCAGTACACCATCCGAAATGGAAAAAGTCTCCAATCGGCTCTTTGAGGGTAACACCCTTTTCAAGCAGTCTGCTGGAAAAATCAGCAAAGAATATGAGAAGCAAATGCAAGCTGATGAGTCCCTTACGCTGGAGGAGATAAGGCAGAGAACAGAATCGGAGCCAGTGGTAAGAATGGTGTCTTTGATCTTTGATGAGGCAGTGAAATTAAACGTTTCAGACATCCACATCGAACCATCCGAAAATGATGCAGTTGTACGGTTTCGTATAGATGGAATGCTGCGCCAATACACCGAACTCACCAAATGGATGTTTACACCTCTGACCTCCAGAATAAAAATTTTGGCAGATCTGGACATTGCCGAGAAAAGGGTACCTCAGGACGGCAGAATACGCTATGTTCAAAATGGTCAGGCTTTCGATTTCCGAGTTTCAACCCTGCCTACCCATTTCGGTGAAAAAACTGTAATTCGAATTCTAAAGCATGATAAATCTCTTCTTGATCTGAAAAATCTTGGTATTTCACATTCAGAACTGGAAAAAATTTACGAGCTGGTGGAAAAGCCACAGGGAATGATCTTTGTTACCGGACCAACTGGAAGCGGTAAGAGCTCTACTCTTTTTGCCTGCCTTAATCGAATAAAACACAAGGCCATCAATATCACAACCATCGAAAACCCCATCGAATACAAACTTGAAGGAGTTAATCAGGTACAGATAAATGAAAAAGCAGGAGTAAGCTTCGCAGCCGCACTGCGCTCTATTCTAAGGCAGGACCCGGACGTAATCCTGGTAGGAGAAATAAGGGATAGTGAAACCGCGCAGATTGCCGTACAGGCATCTCAGACTGGCCACCTGGTCTTTTCAACTCTTCATACTAATGATGCTATCTCGGCAATTACTCGTCTTAAAGATCTTGGTATCCCTGAATTTCTTATCTCTTCATCCCTGCTGGCAATTATTGCACAGCGTCTGGTCCGAGTATTGTGTGTTAACTGCAAAAGAGAAACAGAAATGTCCGATGATCTTAAGAAAAGATGGACATCGCTTCTGGGGACCGACTCTATCCCAAGGACATTTTCTGCACCTGGCTGTGAGGCATGTAACTTTACCGGCTATAAAGGCCGGGCAGGTATTTTTGAAATTGTTTCGGTAAATGAAAAGATCCGTAGTATGATCTCAGATAACATTTCCGAAACATCATTGAGAAAGAAGTTACGAGATGATGGATTCAAAACCATCCTACAGGATGGTATTTCAAAAGTGGAGCAGGGAGTCACAACACCAGAAGAGCTTCTCAGGGTTGTTCTGGTAGAAGATCTGAATTATAATGAATAAAATAAAAACTGAATCAGTCGATTCTTTTGTGTTCAATGTAACAGTACACTTTAGATTAGCGGGCAGGATGTTTTTCAAAACTTACAAATGTAGCCCTGTAAAAATCGTCTGTTTCAGATTAAACATTTTTCAATTTGTAAAATCTCATACAGGTGCCCCATGAATATCAGAGCGCTGTTTTTTCTGTCAATTATATGCCTTTGTCCTGCTGTTTTTTCTCAGGATACCACCAAATATCCTGAAGAACAGAAAATGTCAATTGATGTAAAAGATACTGATCTGCGCGATGTGATTAGAATGATCTCCAAAGGGTATGATATAAACATCCTTCTGGATAATGATGTATCAGGAAAAATTACATTACATCTGGTAGACGTACCCATAATGGAGGCATTGCACAGTATAGCGCAATCCAATGGTCTGGAAGTAATCAAAGAGGGAATGGTTTATAAAATCAAGAAAGCCACCGAAGAACAGAAATCTCTCATCCGTTATGTGAATGGTAAATTGACTATCGATGTTCAGAATATCGAAGTAAAAACGTTTCTCAAAGAGCTCTCTTCAAAAGCTGCAATCAGTATCGTTCCGGATGCAAAGGTGGAAGGAAACATTACCGGCAAGCTTTATCAGGTTGACCTGGATGATGGTCTCAGGGTTTTACTTGAAGGAAACGGATTCAAGGTTATTAAAAGGAAAAATATTTACCAGATAACAAGTGCTCAGGAGAAATCCGGCTCTCAGCCATCTTTTCCTGGTAAAACCAGTACCCCTTCCTCCAAAACTAACTTCTTTGTGGAATACAACAAGGGTCTGATCTCCCTGGAAGTAAACAATGGGGATCTGGAAGAAATAATAAGAGCAATCTCAGAACAGAGTGATATAGAAATTATCACTTATGGAAGCATTAAAACCGAGATAAACGCGAAATTGAAAGACATTCCACTCACCGAAGCTCTTGCGTTGCTTCTTGGTGGAACCAGATTTACCTTTGTACAAAAGGACAATGTCATCCTTATAGGTGACAGAAACACAGCAACTCCATCCGGACAAACCCTTTCCAAGTCAGAACTGATACATCTTAAACATATTAAAGCGGATAATCTTCCCTCAATTTTGCCTAAGGACATTCCCCCCACCAATGTAAGGGTGATTAAAGAACAGAATGCCCTCCTTATTTCCGGCACTTCCGAAGATATCGTTACTGCAAAAGAGTTTCTAAATACTATCGATATCCCCACCCCACAGGTGCGAATAGATGCGGTTATAGTTGAATTTAAAGATAATATCGATAAGGGCTCCGCTTTCAGGGCAGGAAGAAACAGGGGACTCCAGGACAGCTCCTATAATATCACCCCCTTCCCTCAGCATAAATATAACACAACCGCTTCACAAGGTTTTGAACTGGGAGTAAGCGGAAAAGATCTCAAAAATTTCCTTAAAGAATTAAATCTGCCTGTGATAAAACAAATTCCGGATGACCTCTTTGCAGTACTGCGTATGATGGAAGTCGAGAATAAGGCAAAGATCCTGGCACAACCATCTATACTGACACTTAACGGAAACAAAGCCTCCATAGATGTAAGTGAAACCCAGTATTTCACCATAGTCACAGGAGTTGGAGAACACCAGACTTCACGGTTTCAGCCCATTAAATTTGGTATCACTTTGGATATTGTCCCATGGATTTCCCAGAGTGGACAAATAACTGCAGAAATTACTCCCAATGTCTCTAATTCTGATAAGACAAATGAAGACGGCTACCCTAATGTTTCCAGCAGATCCATCACCACTACTGTCAGACTTAACGATGGACAAACACTGGCTCTGGGCGGCCTTATCAAAAATCAGGAATCTGAGTACAGCTATAAAGTACCATTTCTGGGAAGTATTCCCATCATTGGCGCTTTTTTCAGACAGTCCGGAAAAATGCGGCAGAAATCAAATCTGGTAGTATTTATCACTCCGCATATCATAACTGAGAATGAAAATATCGTGCTGGAAAAAGAACTTGAAAAATACGATCTGAATGACAAGAGTTTCATAGAGCGCGGATTCTATTCGGTAAAAAAGAAATTGCAGTCAAGAGCTGAAGAAAAAGACAGTGCAATGTCGCAACAACCTGATTCATCTTCAGAAAAAGCACAAGTGGTAAAACTTCCGAAAGATACTTCAGTAACTGTTGTTTCCAGACCCCAACCCAAACCCGAACCTTCTGACAGTTCCGTACACAAACCTGTAAGAAGAGCTGACAGAAGAAATCCAATGCCTGAACCTGGATTCTCTGATTCAGTAGATAGACAAAGAAAGAATCATGCGGAAACAAAGCAGATTAAACAGATTAAACCAGATTCCACTGGCAATCAATTGAAAAAATGAAAAAAATACATGGGATCATAGCCACAAAGGATGGCAGCTATACACAGGCAACGATTGTAAATGATACTTCCGGTTGGCGATTGTATAATTCAGAAACCTGGAATATCAATAAAGCATATAAAAGACATTTTCTTTTCCATAATGGCATTCACCTTGGTACAGAATGCCATTGGATAAAAACGGATTATCTGGATAAAGAAAAGTACATTTCCACTGAAAACAGTGGACCTTTTGTGGCCTGTCTTCAACCATTTCAACTGCAACTGTATATCGATTCTTTTCAATATAATCTTCTTGGAACCCACCCCGATGATTTATACCTCTGCACTATACCTTTATATATGCAGAAAAACCCCAGAGAATCATTTATCTCTATCTACCAGGAAGAGCTTTGCTGGAAAATTGCTGTGGTTATCGAAAGAAAACTTGTCTCAGTATTTTCCTTTCCTATAATACAGACTTCTAACCTGCAGTACTGCATATCCCGTCTTGAACGATATTGGTCAACCTTAAAATCGGAAAAAGATTTCCCTAAAACAGTCTATATTTTTGATGATCAGAAACTTGACCCAGGCGATCAATACAATATGCTCAGGGTGAAAACATCCATCAAAGATCATAGTGTTTTAAAAGCTGCAGGTATCGCATTTTGTACAATCGATAGCGATACCCCACAATTTACCGGAGCTACTGAAGCCAGCAGATTCAGAAGGCAGCGGTCAATGATTTACTTTTTTTCTGCCGCACTGATAATTCTTTCTCTTCTTTCTTTCGGAACACTGTTTCTGATGAATACTCATAACCAGTCCAGAATCCGGGTCTGTCAATCCGAATATAACCGTATTCTGACAGATAACAAGGAAATAAGAGATCTGTTTTCCCAGGGAGAAGCACTGGCTACCAAACTGAACCGAATAATAAACCTCTCCTCAAATGTAACCTGCTGGAGCCGTTTCCTTCATCAATTAGGTCAGCAGAAACCGCCACGGTTGTTTTTCGAACGTCTGGGTTCAGAACCTATTCCGGGTGAAGGAAAAGTAAAAATTGCACTTAGCGGCTGGGCTGATAATGAAAGCACTGTAACCGAACTGATAAAAAACCTCAACGCATCAAAACTGCTGTCTCATATTTCCTTGTCATCAATGGAAAGGGACAGCAAACAAAAAGATTATTGCCGGTTTAAAATACTATGCATTCTGACATTATCAAAAAGTTGAAAAGAGAGGCTATTGCCCTTATTGTACTTAGTATTGCTGTTTTCCTGACCGCAACAGCCTTGAGGTATCTGATTATTCCAACATACCTGGAACTTAAGGCAGGTCGTGTTGAATTAAATGACTATCTCAACATGATTTCATCGGAAAATGGTTATCAGACCATTAAGAATGAAATCATGGAAAAAACCCGACTTCTGCAAAATCGGGTGGATACAATAGCCGGAACTTCCAATGAGTCACGTGATTTGTCCTCATTTCTCGAACTTTTGATAAGTAAAGCCAGAGCATCCGATATCCGCTTCGTTAAGATGCAGCCACAACCAGAAACCAGAAACGAAGACTTTCAATTCTTCCCGGTGCTACTGGAAGTCACTACTACTTACCATGCTCTCGGTCAGTTCCTATCATCACTGGAAAAACTTCCTTATATGTTCAGAGTTGATCGGCTGGCTCTGGAAGCACTCTCTGAATCATCTATTGATGGTAAAATATTGATCACCTGCCTCATCCCTATTAAAGGTTAATTATGAAGAATGAGTCAAACAGCACACTTCTAATACTGGTATCAATTGTATGCCTGTCGGCAGGAATATTTCTTTTAATGGAAATACCGGACCTGCTGGTTCAGAACACCTATAGAAAGCGAACCAGTAAGTCCATAATTGACAATAATATTGCCAGTATAAACAAAGTCCTGTCCCTGTCCCCGCATTACGATTTTTTCACCTATACCAACGAATTCGAAAGCCCGTTTCGCAAATACGGAGCCCCACGTACTCAGGCACAGACAGTCAAATCTTCACAGGAGGTCATACCCAACAGACCAGATCTTATGTTAAAAGGTGTATTATTAAAAGAAAAAAGTCTTGCAATAATTGAAGATAAAGGTGGACAGACTTATATAAGGGGAATCGGAGAAACGGTGTTGGATCAGCAGATAGTCTCAATAAATGCAGATAAGGTTGTACTTCGTGATCGCAAGGGAACCTATGAGCTTGCGGTTGAAGAAAATTGAAAATATCAGAGGAAGCTCCCTGCCGGTAGTACTGCTTTTCTCTGCAGTCGCCATGATCACTGTTCTAACGTATCTTCTCAGTCAGACATCCCTGGCAAAACCAGCCCTAAAATCACCTTCCTCTATACAGGCACTTCTAAATGCCAGGTCCGGTATTTATAAAGCTTACCAAAAGATGACTGATACTTCTCATACCGATATTATTGATACTCTGGAAACTATCTCAACTCTCGATTCACTCTTTGGCAGTGATCTTATCGAGATAACTGATACAACTGATAATATTTTCGGTCCGGATCCAGAACCAATAAACCTCTTTTCCAGTGACTCTTTTGGCACCTGCGAAGTATCCATGATCACCC
>Ga0180030_1035348_pt1 | contig 10747 bp, 10 predicted proteins | sample BioARNtimezero_2_FD_135995 | JGI IMG/M metagenome (GOLD analysis project Ga0180030, IMG submission 135995) | Anaerobic biogas reactor microbial communites from Seattle, Washington, USA - Biogas_R2-A RNA time zero (Metagenome Metatranscriptome) | ecosystem: Engineered > Bioreactor > Anaerobic >...
GCGGTACTGAGCAGCATCTGCGTGTTTGGGGACAGTATTTCCCGTAGCATTGCGTCCTCTTTTAAGTACAGCCAGTTCATGCTCGGAAATATTCTCCTCAAGAACTCCGTAAGCATCGGACTGATACTCAGCACACACAAGCTTTATCTTGGCGGAATGCAGCTTTGCAGCTGGCATATTCGCCTGTCTGAGAAGATGTTCCCTCACCAGTGTATCGTAAACGCTGTCGCCGAGAAAAGCGAGGCTGAGCGGACTGTAATTATTGGCTTCACGTTCTGTTAAAAAGTTTTTATCCATATCAATAAACAAAGTCGAATTCAAATCCTTCGAGGCTTACTGTGTCGCCTTCCTTGATGCCCATTTCTTCCAGCTTAGCGATGATACCGCTGTTGATAAGAACTCTCTGGAAGTACTGGAGCGATGAATAGTCATCCGGGTCAACAGTACGCATGATAGGCTGTATCCATGGAGCCTCCACATAGTAGACATCGTCCTCGACCTCAATGGTGAACTTCTTGTCCACACCCAGCATCTCGTCAAGCTCTTCCTGAGGAATAGGCTCAGCCTCGAATTCCTTGATAGGCGGAAGAGTATCCAGCACCTCTGAGACCTTGTTCATAAGCTCGGAAGTGCCCTGAGTTGTTGCGGCCGAAATACAGAAGAAAGGCAGTCCCTTACCTTCGATATAGCTTCTGAAAGCAGCGATCTGCTCCTCAGTTGCCATATCAGCCTTATTTGCAGCAACGATCTGCGGACGCTCTGCAAGATCCTCATTGAACTTGGCAAGTTCGGCATTGATCACCTCGAAATCCTCGCATGGATCACGCCCCTCGATGCCTGAAACATCCACCACATGGACGATAAGACGGCATCTTTCAACGTGGCGAAGGAACTCATGTCCCAGACCCACACCGTCGCCTGCACCTTCGATAAGGCCGGGAATATCAGCCATAACGAAGGACTTCTCCTCATCCACTCTTACCACACCAAGTACAGGAGTAAGAGTTGTGAAGTGATAGTTAGCTATCTTTGGCTTAGCAGCACTGACAACCGAGATAAGTGTGGATTTTCCAACATTCGGATAGCCCACGAGGCCCACATCGGCAAGAAGCTTCAGTTCGAGAGTTACCTCGAACTCCTCTCCGGGGAATCCCGGCTTTGCAAACTTCGGGATCTGACGGGTAGATGTAGCAAAGTGAACATTTCCCTTGCCGCCGCTGCCGCCCTTTGCGAGTACCTTTGGCTCGTCAGTGGACATATCAGCCATTATCCTTCCGCTTTTAGCGTCACGGATAACAGTGCCTCTCGGAACTTTGATTATGAGGGGCGGAGCGCTTTTTCCCGTGCAGTTTCTTGCTGCGCCGTTCTGGCCACGCTCTGCCACATACTTTCTTTTATATCTGAAATCGATAAGCGTCGAGAAATTGTCATCGACCTGAAAAACAACATCTCCGCCTCTGCCGCCGTCACCGCCGTCGGGACCGCCGGCAGCTACATATTTTTCACGGTGAAATGATACGGCACCGTCGCCGCCGTCACCCGCTTTGATCTTAATTTTCGCCTGATCAACGAACATTTTCCGACCTCCTGTTTTCTAAAGAAAAATCCCAAGCATAACGCTCGGGATTTATGTCACGTTATTGCGTGATCACTGTTCGATCTCATAAACAGAGACTTTTTTACGGTCACGGCCGTAGCGCTCAAATTTAACCTTACCGCTTACTGTAGCGAATAATGTATCATCAGAGCCGATGCCTACACCAGCACCCGGATGGATGTGTGTACCTCTCTGACGAACGAGGATGTTACCAGCCTTTACGAACTGGCCGTCTGCTCTCTTGACACCGAGTCTCTTAGCCTCAGAGTCACGTCCGTTCTTTGTAGAACCAACACCCTTTTTATGAGCGAAGAACTGCATACTGATCTTTAACATACTTACACCTCCGAAATTGTGATATTAATTGTGTTCGGGAACTCTTCTGAAATCGATTCAAAATGAAGTCTGAGCTGAGTGAGCATACGTGAAGCATCCTTATCGGGCTCCACTCTGCACTCTATAAGGTTGTCCTCCACAGTGATATCGGGAGAAAAGCCGAATTCATCCAGCAGATTGGCGGTAAGCTGAACCGCTGAAGAAAAAGCTGCACAGACTATATCGCTGCCGCTCTCGGCATAACCCGAGTGGCCGCTGAATCTGAAACCTGTCAGAAGTCCCTTTGATCCATAAAATTCAGCACGGATCATAGTTGCGATCAAGCCTTGATAGATTCGATCTTTACCTGAGTGTAAGGCTGTCTGTGACCCATCTTTCTCTTCTCGCCCTTCTTAGGCTTGTAAGTGAAAACTGTGATCTTCTTAGCCTTGCCGTTCTTCAGAACCTTAGCTTCAACAGCTGCACCGTCAACGTAAGGAGCACCGATCTTAAGACCATCGTCTGCGCCAAGAGCAACTACCTTGTCGAAAGTAACTGTCTCGTCAGCCTCAGCTGCAAGCTTCTCGATGAAGATGATATCGCCCTCGTTTACCTGATACTGCTTTCCACCTGTTTCAATAACTGCGTACATATTGTTGGCACCTGCCTTTTCAATAAACTCGCTGTGACGGGGTCGTTAAGGCACGACTTCAAATGCCCGTTTACAAGCGGCAATAACATTTTAACACATCCGAAAGGATTTGTCAAGCTTTTTTTACGAAAAATCTGCAAAAAAGAGGCGGATCGCTCCGCCTCTCTGAAATTACCAAACCTTATAGCCGTCAACGCCGATCTTGTATGAAGTACCGGGAACGAAGAGGTCAGCCGGATTGAGCTCCTTGTTCTGCTCCTTAGCCTGATCCATTACCTTTCTCATCTCACGGAAAGCAACGCTGTTTGTAACGATACGTGTTACATCCTGCTGCTCAGGTCTTGTGCTGAGATACTCAAGCACTGCCTGCTGGAGATAGAAGTATGAACGAAGCTGAGTCTTCTTGAACTCGATGCTCTGCTGTGAATCGCCTTCACCTTCGAGAAGGAAGAGGCTGTCTCCCTCGGTATAGCCGAGTGTGAGCTTTGCAAGGATCTCAGGGATGAATATTCTGATCTCAGCAGCGATAGATCTGCCGAGAGCATCAGCCTGATCGTGATCCTCGATATCCTCTGAAAGCTTTGCAGTAATGCTCTCTTCAAGCTCCTTGGACATTGCTATGTACTCATCACGGTTTGTGAGCTTGACCATCTTTTCGATGCACTCCTTAGCGCCGTCGATAACGATCTCCTTCTTATATGGGCACTGATCATCTTCACGCTGAACGAAGATAGCGTACTGCTTCTCAGCAAGGAAGTTCTCTTCTGCATCCCAACCGTCGATGTATGGCTGGAAGCGCTTTGAAAGCTCTGTGCAGACACTGCCGTTTACACGGACTTCGCAAACCTGCTTATCCTGGAATTTAGCAAGATAAACTCTGATCCAGTAATACTTCTTTGAACCGAGGTACTTAGGCAGGTCTGTCTTGATGTAGTTCATGAGCATTACAGGCTGCTTTTCCTTTATACCGATCCTGATAACAGACTGGCAGTACATATCAAAATCGTAGTGCTGTCTGAGGTAATCAACTGAAATATGAACAGGGTTCTTCTTGGACATTGCCTGATCGAGAGGATGCCAAACTGCGCCGAAGAACATATCAGCTGCCATCTGTGCAGCTTCCTCTTCGGAGTTGCCCTGTGCGTCAACAGGCTCGATAAGAGGCTCGTCAAAATCGTCGTTCTTTACGATGAACACGATCTGGATCATCTTAACGCCCTCAGCCTCCTGAGTTCTGCCTATCTGAACATCAATTGTGTATCCCTTCGGAAGAATGATACAGTCATCATAGATAGTACCCTTGAGCTTTTCATTGAGCTTATCAAGGACTGCCTGCTTTACTTCTGCATTTGTGTCCTTCTGCTCTTCGATTTCTGCCTGCTGATTCTTATTCTTCTTGAATAATGCCATTGTGCTAAATCTCCTTACATTTGATTTTTATGATGCCGCATCGAGTACGTCATCTTTGATATTCATGTTCTGCATAATGCAGGTCATAACGTAAATTTAACTGCTGCCCAGCCCTCACGGAGCTGCATCTCGGGATCCTTGAATCCTGCTGAGAGGATAGCGTTGATAACTTCCTCAGCACGTTCTTCGATAATTCCCGAAACTATGAGAATACCTCCGTCTCTGAGATAGCGTCTGAAGTGATCCTTCATGGCTATAAGGACATCGGCAACAATATTTGCTGTGATCATATCGTATTTATCGTGAATTTCCTCAGCAAGTTTTTCGTTGACTGTGATGTCGCCATAATAGGTCTTATACAGTGCGGGATCGATGTGATTCTTTCCCGCATTCTCCTGTGCAGTTTCAGCTGCGTTCTGCTCTATATCCACAGCCACAGCATGATCTGCACCCAGAAGCATTGCCGCAATGGACAGTATACCGCTTCCGCAACCAAGATCGAGGACCTTGTCACCGCTGTTAAGGTACTTCTCTATAAGTTCCAGACAAAGCCTTGTGGTATGATGAGCGCCTGTTCCGAAGCTGGAAGCAGGGTCTATCTCCAGCACAACTCTGCCGTCAGTATTTTCATACTCTTCCCATGAAGGCTTGATAGCCAGCTTTTCACCGATAGTAAAGGGCTTGAAGTACTGTTTCCAGTTGTTTGCCCAGTCCTCTTCACGAAGGCTGGCAAGCTCGGCTTCAAGTCTGCCGTAGCGGCCTTCCGTATCGGAAGCTTTCAGCTCCTTCAGAAGCGAGCGGATAGCTGTAAGTGTCTCACTTCCCTGTTCATTTGAAGGGAGATAGACCGTGATACAGGTCTCACATTCCGAAAGCCCCATAAGATCATCGTCGATATAGTCCCATCTGCCGTACTTGTTCTCCAGGAACTCCTTGAAATCCTCGGCATCCCTGATTGAAAAACCCTTGATGCCGATATCTTCCAGCTTTGAGCAAATGAGTTCAATACCTTCGGTAGCGGTATAGATGTTTACTTCTGTCCATTCCATTGATAATAGTTCTCCTTATTCGCAGATGAGCATGAGATACATCAGTACATCAGAATCATTGATATCTCCGTCGCAGTTGATATCAGCTGCTTCGATCTCACAGCGTCTGAGAGTTGAAATACCCTCGGGGCGCTCATTGTAATTCTTGATGTAGTTATTCAGGAGAGCGAGGTCAACGTCATCAGCAATGCCGTCGCCGTTGATGTCACCTGAACCGAGTTCAATGCCTTCACCTGCATACGTAAGTTTTTCAAGAGGGATCCATGCATCCGAGCCGTCTATATTGACGCCGCACCATCCGCACAGCACTCTTGTAACATTGACGATATCGCCTTTTCTGAGTTCAGCGATAACTTTGCCCGACACGTCAGGTTCAAGATAGATATCGGATCCCTCACTGTCTGAGCAGTAATATTCGCCCACAGGGATCGATGTCACGGGCATAGTTGTTTCAGAAACTGCTGTAGTCGCGGCAGTTTCTGTTACAGTTGTTGTAGTGGTTGTGGTTGTTGAAGTCGTTGTTGTGGACGTTACCTCTGTTTCAGTATCAGCTGATGCAGCAGATGCCGACTTCAGAGCCAGTGGTTTAGTTGTAGTTGTCTGTGCAGCAGTTGAAGCTGCTGTTGTAGTTGTGGTTGTGGTTGTTGTAGTTGTTGTGGTAGTAGTGGTCGTTGTTGTCTCGGGAGCAGCATTTTCTTCTTCAGCGCTGCCGTAAGGATTCTTACCTGAGAGAACCTGGTAAGCATACACATCGTAGTACGCACTGAAAAGATCTGTGTCTGTCTTGGCAGGGTCAGCCATTGTGATATTACCGCCTGAGATACTGTCAACGTATACCCAGTGTCCGCCAACATTGCAGATAACGTAATAGCCCTTGTTCTGCCACTCCTTCATTTCTGCAGCCTTTCCTTCATGAGAGTATGAATTGAACGAAAGGTTTGCAGTTTCAATCTTTACTTCGGGAATAACTGCGTTCACCGAAGCCCAATACATAAGGCTTCCATCCCATCCGAAAGCACCAATGCTGTTGAGCTGCTGAGCAAATACTCCAGGGTTGAAATCCTCCGTATTTCTTGCACCTGAAGCTGCTGCTACCATAGCGATGGATGTAATGTAACATCCCGAATCCCTGACAGTAGAGCCCCCCATTGCTGTAGCTGCCCATCTTGCGTCTTTCTGACTCCATGTGCGGTAATCTTCCGCAGCATGAACATTCATTGTGGGACTAATGGCACCGGCGATCATGCTTACCAGAAGCACTATCGCAAGAAGAACGCCTATTATTCCCTTGTGTGTGACCGTTTCCTCCATAAGAACCTCCAATTACTGAGAATTTGCTGGTTTACGGCGGAGTTTTTTCTTTTCCATGTACAGCTTATAAGCCTGTACATATTCTTCCATGATTGTTTCTTTTTCTTCTTCGTTGAGTTCTTGTTCACCGTAAACAGCCTTATCGAACAACTCAGCTATTCTGCTGATGTCCGTTCCGCTATAAGCGGCAGCAAGCTCCGCAGCCTCCTTAGAGGTGCATCCGCCTTCTATCCCGTACATACGGCAGATCCTCTTCATTGCAGCTCTTGCAGTCTCAGCGGGTCTTTTTTTCTTGCTGAGAAGGAGGAATATCCTGTGCGACATCCTTGGGTAGAGCGTAATGAAAGCAAGTATCAGCAGTGATGATCCGAGAATGATCAGACCGGCTCTTGCAAGCAGATCCGTGGCGCTTGTGTCTTTACTTTCTTCTACAACATCGGCTATAGTTGGCTCAAAGGACATCCATCCATAGCCTTTTATATAAAGCTCAGGGAACGCATGAGCATCCTTGGTAGTAACAACAAAATTATAGATTTTGGTGTTTCCCTCATTTGGCTCTGACATATTGTAGCCTATACAGAACCTTGCAGGGATACCGGCAGCCCTCGCCAGAAGGACCATAGCGGTAGCATACTCATAGCATACGCCTGTCTTTGTATCAAAAATAAAATCCTCGGCGTTTTCACCTTTTTCCTTGATATAGTTAAGGTCATAGTTGTAACCGTTCTTGTAGAAATAGGTCTCGAACGCCTTTGCTTTATCGAATTCAGAATCTATGCCTTCAGTTATCTGATCGGAGAGATTCTTGATCCGTTTTCTGTCACCGTAATCGAGGAGAGCCTCCTCTTCTTTGAATAATGTATCATACTGAGCTTTGAGTGCATCGTCAAGCTTTTCAGCTTCCTGCTTTTCATCTTCCGCAAGAGAAGTATCTTCAGCAGCAGCATCAAGCACCTCAATGGCATCATCAGTAAGCTCCTTGTAATCATATCCGCCCAGCGAATCGATTATCTCCTTATTGCTGCCCATGTACATGAACCTGTCTGTTGTATAATTGAAGGTAAATGAATCGTTGTTGGCAAACTGTGGATTCTGGGCAAATATCAGACCCGAATCTGTCAGGTTGACACTCTTTTCGTGGGAAGTCGCAATAAATGCAGTCGCAAACTGAGGTACAGGAGCATACTGTGTAGTGCGGTAAGCACTTTGCAGAATAATTCTTTTGGAAGGAGGTATAACAACCTCTGTTCCTGTGTACTGTCGCAGGCCGTATTTATCAGCGAAACTGCTGTCAAGTTCAGCAGCTTTCAGATAGCCTTTCAGGATATCTCCGGGATTATACATCTCAAGGGGATATTCCGATGTGGTATTTCTGACATTTGTATCAATATCCGAAATACGCCACTCGTCCGACGAGAAGAAATACTGAGTCCTTGTTGAAGTCTTAAGCCTCAGCTCTTCATCGGAATTAGCGTAATACATCAGCCTCTCTCTTATATTTGTTCTGAACTGCTGAGCAGTTGAAGTATCACGGAAAACATTCAGCATAGCGTCAAGTCTGTCTGTAAGCTGTTCGGCATTGATGAGAGACTCGATATAGTTTCTGTCAGCCTCAATAGCGGGCTTCGGGAAAAGTGCAGCGATGGATGCAAAAACAACTGCATAAACTGCAAGCGGCTTCCATATCTCACTTCTGCATACGACTTTGGTGTCGTCGTTGTCCTGAAACTGTCGGAATCTCGCCATAAGCAGGACATATCCAACTGAAAGGAGAATGATGTAGATGATGGGCATCTGCTCATATTCCTTACCGAAGATAGCAAACGGTATGATAAATATGAGGAAATTCATAAATATCCTGTACCTCACTCTTGTGAAGTAGTATATGACCGAAGCCATAAACATGAAGAACAGGAAGTAGATGGCCAGTGTATACCATTGGTTGTACTCAACGGCATCCTGCGGAGAAAGGAACCACAGTCCGAAAATAATGGGATAATTCTCATGGCCTTTGTTGATACTCATTCTCGCCGCCGTAAGTATCGCCGCTCCGAGAGCGCAGTACGCTATGGAACCGATGAACTTATGCTTCTGAATAAAATCGAAAATCCTGAACACAAACCAACCGCCGATATAAGTGAAAAGTCCGTATACCAGAGCGAGATTGCTGCGGTAATGATACATTATCGATATCATTATCAGCGTAAGATATATCAGTACAGGATCTCTCATAGTTCTGAAAAGATACCTTTTCAGGACGTTGTCCTTTTTTTCATACATATTTATACCAACTTAAAGTTATTGTCATCATCAAGATACCAGAGCGGAAACGCTGTTGTGTTCAGCATCCTGTCTGATATACCAAGCAGATTTACATTATCCGAGCCCGCAAAGCTTTCGGCCACCGGAGCAAAGCTCGCCCCCGCATCCGTTGTAGCAAGGATGCAGGCACAGGCACTTGCGTTGAACACTGAAACGTCCACACGCCTGCCCTCGATAACCTTGACTGCAAGCACTTTCAGAAGTATCTGAGGCGGATAATCGGGATTATCAACGCTTATGGTGTACATCTCCTCGTTATCACCTCTGAAAATAAAGGTACAGGCAATGCCGTGATTGATAAGAGCATTGATGAGGCCGAATACAGAAGCAATGAGCTTCTCTTCTGCAATTACTGCCTGCTGCGGATCAGCACCGGAGGGCCGGTACAGATCAAGTATAATAACCGGCTGTACAGAAGCAGCCGCCTCGTCAAGTCTGACCATCAGCACGGATCTTTTTGAGGAAAGCTTCCAGTTGATGCGCTTCATGGCATCTCCGGGAACATATTCCCTGTGCTCGTAGCCGGGAACTGTATTTGACGTGAACATCATATTCGTCTCGTTATCCTCTTCATTTTCGGTGGTAGCAACAACATTCGCTATCGACCGCACAAGAGCCGATGAAGCCTTGATATCGGGGATAACAGGGATAACGCCGACTGATACGGGCTGAGGAACTGCTTCGATCTTGAACTTCATGAAACCGAGAAAGCCGCATGAATTGATCTCTTTTATGCCGACCTCACCGTTGCCGCCGCAAACGGCATCGGTCTCAAAAATAAACTCATTCTCACCGATATCCATGAGCGAAAGCTTGTATGTCTTGATGTTCTTATCGAACACTTCCGACACATAAGGCTTTATCTCAAGCACAGCAAGAGGAACGGAATTTTTCTTGTCAACAGTTACTCTGACTTTCAGTTTGCCGCCTTTCTTGACGTAAGCGTCGCAGTCGATGGAGACCTTGACGTTCTTCCTTGCATACAGGGCGAATCCCAAAGAAACAAGCGGTGAAAAGAGCACGAATGCAAGGAGAATAACTCCCATCTCACCGTCGATATAGAAGGTGAAGATATAAACAAGAAAAGCAACCATCAGAGCGCTGACGATGTATTTCAGATTTTTCATTATCTGATGCCCATTGCAGGAACAGGAATATTTTTCAGAAGCTCTGTCACATATCCCTCACTTGTACCGTAAGCAGTCTTGCCCTGCGGTGAGAGGATGATCCTGTGCGAAAGAACAGCAACAGCTGTATTCTTCACATCATCAGGTGTGACATATTCCCTTTCGTAAATGTACGCGAAAGCCTTTGAAGCCTTATAAAGAGCGATGCTTCCTCTCGGACTGATTCCGAGGGTCGTATTTCTGTCGCCTCTTGTTGCATTTACAATAGTTATGATATACTTCTTTACGTCATCAGTAACACGTATTTCCTTGACAGCCTTCTGCATATCAAGGATATCGTTTACAGTCATGGCGGGTTCGGTTATATTTTCAATAGGGTTGTACTTCTCGGTGCGTTCGAGGATGCTGAATTCCTCTTCCGCAGAAGGATAACCCATGGATAATTTCATAAAGAATCGGTCCATCTGAGCTTCAGGCAGATGGAATGTACCGTAAGTCTCTACCGGATTCTGTGTAGCCATTACAAGGAACGGCTTCGGAAGCTCATGAGTAACTCCGTCCAGACTAACCTGTCTCTCCTCCATTGCTTCAAGAAGTGCCGACTGCACCTTCGGCGAAGCACGGTTTATCTCGTCAGCCAGAAGAAAGTTGCACATTACAGCGCCGTCACGATAGATAAATTCGCCGCTTGACTGATCCATCATGGTAAATCCTGCAATATCCGACGGCATAACATCAGGTGTAAGCTGGATACGATTGAATCTACCGCCTATGGAACGTGAAAGAGCTGTTATCAGCTGAGTCTTGCCGACGCCTGGAACATCCTCCAGCAGAACGTGGCCTTCACAGAGAAGTGATGCGATAAGTTTTATAATAGTATCATCCTTGCCGACAATTACCTTGCCAACTGTCTGAGCAAGTAAGCTGACATTTCTGTTCATAAAAAGCTACCTCGTTATTGAGC
>Ga0180030_1098599_pt1 | contig 10704 bp, 13 predicted proteins | sample BioARNtimezero_2_FD_135995 | JGI IMG/M metagenome (GOLD analysis project Ga0180030, IMG submission 135995) | Anaerobic biogas reactor microbial communites from Seattle, Washington, USA - Biogas_R2-A RNA time zero (Metagenome Metatranscriptome) | ecosystem: Engineered > Bioreactor > Anaerobic >...
AATCTTCGTTTGTTTTTGTTCAAGTTGCAATTAGTTGATAAGTATCGTCGCCAACTTCTACTGGCTTAGATGTAACACATTTAACAAAATATCCAGTAGTAAATCCTTCTTTTGCTTTTAATTGATATAAACCTTTTTTAGGCCCATTCTCAGCATCATCTACCATATAGTAGAATGATCCTATTAAATCATCAGCAAGAACAGTCCCTGTGGCAGCATAACCAGGTAAAGTAGTATTAGTTAAACCAGTAATAACCTTCGCGATCATAATCTATCACCTACTCCCAAAGACTCTTATAGTCACTTTCGTTTTTTAGTGACTCCCAAGCATCATCCGTAGCAAAGAAATAGAATTCATTGTCAGCGCCTATAGGATATAAACCGCTTTCATCTGCATCAACCGCCACAGTTCCACCTTCAAAACGAAGAATATCTCCATTCATATCAAATACAGATACGTCTCCCTCGGCTTCTTGAGTTAAATTAAAAATACCATCACCCAAGAAAAGAGGAATGATAATTTTTAAAGGTTGTTTAGCTCCCGTAGCTTGGTCTACCACAAAGGTTGTGCCAACTATAGTAAGTTCAGCTGGGAATCTATCTGTGATAGAAAGAACAGTGTTATTAGTGTTTGCTTTAGCACCATAAATGTTTTTAAGAACATCATAATTTCCTAAAGCGTCTTGCATTTCGATGGTAAAGGTCTTACCATATTTAATTAATTTATCAGCGTTTTGTCCGCCAATAGCAGTTTTGTTTGGTCCTTCTGTATTAATATTGCTGATCTTTAAAGAGCGCAAAGAGAATAGCTTTTCAGCAGCGAAGGTATTAGCGGCATCCCACTCTCCTTCTTTATTTTCCCCCTCATCTTCTTCAAAACGAACAGCTTTATAGAAGTCTACATCCATAACTGTTACAACGCCAAATTTTCTTAACATTGCTTTTAAATCTGCAGCCATGTATTTTCACCTCATTAAGAATAAATACTAAGTATTTATTCAGTATTTATGTTTCTGTCCTTTTGGAAGCAGCCCATTTCCAGCCGCTATCACGTCGACATTATAACGTGCTATTTTACCAACCTGTTCAAACAAAAAGAATATTGTATAGTAGTTTAACTCAAAGACCTGATCTAAAGTTAAACCAAATTCTCTCATTAAACAAGCTATAATTACATCTAGTTCAAGACCGTTTTCGTCTGCTTTTTTTCGAGCCCTATCTATCATTGCTTGATGTTCTCTCATGCGCCTGTTTCATTCTCTTTCTTCAGGAGTAAGGTTTTTCTCCTCTTCCATTGAGACTAATACGTCAATTTTCTTTTGACCGCAAGCAATAGCAATATAAGTACAAAATAAATCAAATACCTCACTAGTGATAAGAAATTCTCCGGCCATTAATGAGTCGTCCCTGTATTCAAAATCTTTTATACAGAATTGAAATCACTTATATAAAATAGGCGCGACTTCGTTTTCTATCGAAAGAATCTGTATTAATAGATGGTATCTATTAACAAAATTAACTCCTTCAAAGAATTTGCGCAATTCTTTCTCTTCCATGCTACAAAATACCATGAATAAATTAAAGCCATGTTTAAGAGTATCCTTAAGTTTTGGTACGGTAAAATAAAATTTTTGATTATTATAATCTACTTCAAAAGTAGAAAGATATAACAAACTTGTTCTATTAAAATTACTTGTAATCATCGGGATCACCGATTCCATCTAGCAAAGAAAATAATATCGAATAGCCGCTAACAGTTTTATTGGTTACTGTTTCAACTAAACTATCAAATTTTAATTGTCCTGCACAACTGAAACGTTGACCTTCGATAGTATTAAGTATTTCTTGACAAATTCGTAGAGGGCGAATAAAACCTTCGCCATAAGTTCAACAAGTTTTGTCGCATTGAACAATAACTCTAAAAACGTAATCTATGTCATTTGGTCGCTTCCTACTATCAGGAACAGTAATAGTTATATAATTTTTCTTATTAAAAGGAGGTTCTACATCCACGTCAACAATAGGTTGAAGAAAGATATTACTTTTTACGGCGCTGATAGAAGGAGTCTCAATTTCTTCTAAATCTTCTATTTCAGTGTAAAATAAAAGTTTTCTAATGTTCTCGTTTAGAAGGAGTTGCGTCTTGATAGAGCGCATGGTACCCTCTAATCTTATAAACACATTTTTATCCATACTAAATCGTCTCCTTGGATTCGAACCAGTTCTCTGTATTTTCACCGTTTTCTTTTGTTGTTATGACAATTAATTCAGCAGTATCAATAATTTTTATCTTAACCTTGTTGGCGGTTCTTGACAACAACTCTACGGCAGAACTGTTAGTGCTATAATAGCCATTGGTAGTAGGTAATTCTAAAATTTGACCTACATAAACTATATTAACTTCATCTTGAAGCACTTCTTCTTCATTGTTATCGTTTAAAGCTCTGTTAAGAGTATAAAATCCTAAACCAGCAATACTATAGGTGTCTGCTTCAACTATTCTTCAAGTTTGTTTGTTAATAATCACATGGTTACCAATATTTAATTCCTCCCTAGTGGGACAAATCATAATAGGTAGCATTTTGCTTTCTTCATAGTTTGAAGTAAAGCCAGTATCTTTTGCAACCCTCATAGGACCCTTAAAATAAGCTCAGAAAGCTTCATTAACTTTTACATTACACTCAAAGCATTTCAGCTTTCGATAGTCCATGTCTTTAATTGTCATTACTTGTTCAAAACTAAAGAAGTGGTGTTCGTCCCCATTTTTGTCAGTCCAGACAAAATAATCAAGAACATTAAAATCAGCGCCATAGTGACAGAATATATATAATTCATCAGCCCCTTCTTTATGACTCATAACCATCGCTACTGGAATGTTTTCTTGAGTGCGTTCCACTCTCACCTCTGTTGATTGTTCTCCATTATCAATAAAACTGCCGGTCTTTTTGACGTCACAGTTCCTTAAAACTTCCACCCTTCTTCTATATCTCTCGTAAGCGTTCTCATTATAGTTTTGCATTAATTTTACCCCAGCGAGACTTTCCATCTTCAGATATTCGACCATAGTCAAAGCGCGCTTTAATAGCGTTCTTCTCAAATAGCTGAAGCATCTCCCTCATAGAGTTTAACATATTAGCTGGAGAATAGCCTTTTATAGAGGGGTCTAAGAAGGGGTTGCGGAAATTTGCATCCATGGTAATTTGGGTTTGCACCCAATAGTATTTCATAAAAGCTCAAATTACCTTGTATTCAGCCACGCCAATCAGTTCGTCTGTAAAATAGTAACCATAAGGAGCACTATCAAGAGGGTCGTAAGACGTGTCCTCGGAATAAGCTAATGAAACCCTTGGATAAAGAAAGTCTTCTATTGCAAGTTTGGTAATATGATTAAGAACGGATGTTAAATCAAGATCTTCCATATTAACAAAAGTACAATCTGTGACATCGTCTAAAAATCCCGGAAATAACTCATATTTCCAGTACTTATTCATCTATTTTTAATTCAACTCCGCACGCGTCTTCTACACGTTGAATAATATCGTTGGAAACTTGTCCAAAATTCTCACGAACAATGATAATTAAATTTGCTATATCAACTGCATTATTAGACCTAAGAATTTTATTAATGAAGTCCATGTTGCGACTTTGTACCGCTTCCGCTATTTCTTTTGGATTAACAGTTTTGCGAGGTTCTCCCGCGGCGAGTCCTAAACTAATTGCTTCATTCCTTAATTCTTCATAATCTTCTATCGTAAAATAGCCTTGATCAAATTGTTGTTTTGCTCCATCACTAATGAAAAGTCCTAATGCGTATTTATGAGGAACAACTATTTTTTCTACACCACTAGCGATGAAGAAGTCTTTTTGTGCAAGTTGCATGTCATAACTATCTAGAGTTATACGTAAGCTTCCACCAATATTTTTAACGAAAGTATATGCTCTCATTGTTTTTCTCCTTACCTTTAAAAGGTTGGGGAGGAGTTAACCTCCCCTTATTTTATATTTTATTTACTAGAATTTATAAGTAAACGAGCCATCTGAAGCATTAGCCGCAGTAAGGTCTGAGTCTGTATAAATACCTAGATTATTGAAAATTAAGATACCAACACCCATAGCTTTATGGAATTGTAGTTCAACTGAACCTGTATCGTGTTCATTTTCTTTGAAGTAACTTTCTCCTTTCATAGCAACAATAACTGGTTTTTCAGCAACAGGAAGAATGAATGCGTCTTGTTCAGAGAAGGCGATTTCAGTATTGTCTTCATCAAGGATAAAGTTAGGGATAACAATTACAGGAGTTCCCTTATAGAGAGAAACTGCGCCTTTTAAACGGTAATCTTCAACATCTGTTATACTAATATTAGGAGTAGCGGTTGCTACAGGGAATAGGTTGTCAATCTTAGAAGCAAAGCTATGGAAACAAACGATTACTGGAGTACCATAGTTGCTAACAACTTTAATAACTCTGTCCATATCATCTTTTACGAAACCAGAAGCACTGGCGCGGTTATTAGCAGGAGCTAACGTTTTGATAGTTCTAAGAGCTTTAACAACTTCAGTATAGATAATGTATTGCATTCCTTCAAGAATATTAGTTAATAGATCACCTAGAGTATATTTACCTAATAGAATTTCTTCTAAAGTAACGTAGACTGCACAAGTGTAAACTTTAGTATTTAAATACATGTTTTTGTCGTCTAATCTACGAGCCTTATAAATACCACCACGAGCTCCATAGGTAATGCCGTACATAGCACGTCTCTTACCCATACCCTTTATAGTATATTTAACTTCTTCATCGCGACCATATTGTTTAATTATTGCCCAGTTTCCCATGATGTCTTCCATAGCTTTAGGAAGAACTTCATCAATAACTTCTTCGATAATAGAGAAGTCTAAGTTTCTTTTAATTTGTTTATAACTCATGTCGGCTGTAATACCAAAGTGATCCATTAAACTATCAATGACTACTTGTTTGGCGTCAGCAAAGTTAACACCCGGCACTGTTTGATTAAGAAGAGCGCCTTTAATTAATGTTTTTAATTCTCTAATTTCCATGTCTGCTCCCCTCCTTATTTAATGTAAGTGCATTCTAATGCAACTTGTCCCGCTGGTAATTTAGTTTTTGTAACTTTAAATAATGTGTCGCTGTCTGCCGCTACTTGAACAGTAATTACACCATTAACAACTTTAGCATAACCATTAGCAGCTACGCCACTAAAATTATTAGTTGTAAATGTATCCCCTGTATATAAAGGCAAGCATCTAGGATAAACTGGGTTCGGATATGTAGCCTCACCTACTACTACAACTAGATCAAATTGTTCAGCAAACTGATCTAAGCCATCTTGAGGACCGTAAGTTAATTCTTCTGTAAAAACTAACATAGGACCAGCTGTAGTTGCTGCTTCATAATTTTTAATTTTGCCATCGCTAGCAAGACCAACAATGTTACCATTTTGTAAGAATTTAACTGCTTGTCCCTCGCTATTATTAATGCTAGCTACCGCTACGTCTGTTGCATAAGCGGGGAATTGAGCAAGCACATGTCCGGCCCTTAGTGCAGTTAAATTATTAACTTCTACTACTTTGAATTTAGGTAAAAATTCATAATTCATTATTTACACCTCTTTATTTAATGTTTCTTTTAATTATTTCCTCATATGAAGGTTCACGACTAGAACTGGTCGTAGGCGCGACTACATTAGAAAAACTAAAAGGTACATTAGTATTTGTTCTGGAAGTTGCTTTGTTTTGCATTGTGACCTTACGGAATTCAAGTGCGAGGGCAACTTCTAAATCGGTGAACGTTAGTTCATCAACCTTATTCTTGAATCCTTCTAATATATTGCTTGATAATTCTTCTGAATAAGAATTAATAAGCCCTATTTTCTTTTCTCGTCTATATCCTTCAAGTTCTTCTCGTTCACTACAAGTAAGTGCGGTAATAGACGGGTCGTTTGAGTAGTTTGTTTCTTTGTTTTTTGCACTTTGTCCTTCTTCATTCTTAACCTCAGGAGTAATTTCTACTGCGGTCGGGGAATTAAACTGTTCCCCATCAGGGTTTGGTTCAGGTTTGTTAGCAGTATATTCCTCTTTCTTAGGTTTCGTATCTTCCTCATCACCATCCTCATCATCGGGATCGTCTTGAGGTTCTTTTTCTTCTTCGAAAGATTGCGCTTTTGTACTGAAAGACTCTAGCTTTTCACGCTCTTCCATTGTTAAATACACTGGGTATACTCTATTATCACTAGTAAGCGTAACATTTTCTTCTTCGGTAATAGTATAACCATAAGCGTGATATTCCTCTTTGCTTGTTTCCCAATTATAAATAACAAAAACGGCCTTTTCGTCATTCATGTCCACAAGGTAGGAATAATAGTTATCTCCAAGTTGAGTCCGTACAGCTTCAGCTACTTTAGTCATCTTTTCAGTATAACTTAATTTAACAAACTCTGACAGTTTTTGAAAATGTTCTCTTTCCATTTGTTCACCTCTGTCTTTGTTTTGTAAAAAAGAAAAGAAGTTTTCAAATCGTTCTCTAACATCGGTAAAATCATTGATAGCAAAAAATTCTGAGCCAGTGAAAGCGGGCTCTTGAGAATCACCCAATACACTTAATCCTAACAAAGAAGATTCAGTAAAAACTATTTTTTGTTTTCCATTCTCTTTAATTATCTCATATTTAGTTTTATTTGGGTCCATTTCTAGAGAGTGTTGCTTCCCCACTATTTTCTTAGCTATCTCTCCAATGTTGTCTAATCGGTCACTATAAAGCATTACAGAAGTAATAAGCCATTTAGTGCCATTTTCATCTTCTTCATAACGAATATTGGCGTCATGTCTTACAATACCATAAATATATTGTGTAGTATTATGTCCAATGAAGTCGTCTTTTAAATCACTGAAGAAAGCAACAACAGGAGTATAGGGTAAACTAAGAACAAGTTTGTCTGCGAAATCTTGATTGAACACACGCCCATCAGCGGTTTCGCCTACATAAAATACTTTTAAGTCAGCATAAGTTCTTCTATCTTCCGATGTAGAGAAATTAGAAAGATAAGCCGGTATTGAATAAATTTTCATGTTACCACCTGTCTTCTATTCTTTAACAATTGGAACTTTTTTGTTTTTATCGGCCGACTGTTCTTCCTCATCTTCATCTTCTGTTTTTGAAGATTCTTCAGACTCTGTTACCGTAGACGATTGGGTATGAGAGCTTTGAAGAGGTTTGAGTCTTTCAGCCAATCCTAAAAATTCCTCTAATTCAATTGTTGACTCTAAGTCAACTTGTTTTATACCAGACGCCACAACAAAACCAATTTTATCAACACCAAGAGTGGCGTTGGTATTAAACTGCTTTAGTTTTTCGAATTCGTTGTAAGGCGAGATTGGTAGCATACGTAAAGAAACTTGATAGTCGTGGAAGTTGAATACATTGTTAATTACTAAATTAAAGAAAACAGCAATCTTTTCAATAAAATTCCACACATAATTCAAGTCTCGTGTGATTGAAGAGTTAACGCTTTCTGCAGACTCTCCAACGAAAACAGAGTTATTAAAGCCCGCGTTATCGTAGATAGTAGAGAAGGCATTTAAAAGCGTTTTGTTCTCAATACCCTCATTCTCCTGTAGCGGAAGAATGTCAAGTTTACCCACAGTAGTAACTAGTCTAGTTCCATAGTTATCACAAACTATATCTGCGATAGTATCGTGAAGCTCTTTTATTTCATCTATTTCCAATCCCGTTTTTTCCATATCTATTTCTTGAGACACGATGCGCTCAAGAAGATTGGTATTACGGTCTAGTTCATTATTTTTATAGATTTTATAATCAATTAAATCATAAAAAACACTAAGGAAAGTCGGAAAACCACTTTCGTTCATACTGAAACAAGTGCTACGCCTTCCATCCAAGTGTTGTCATTTTTTAGTAGTATCAGAACGATATTGACTATAACGTTCCTTAAATTCCTTTGGGAAGAGCCCCAACATTGCTTCTTTCTCTTCCTCTTTTAAACCGAGATTGTCGAAAAAACTGAAGTTGAAGTCTATCTCTTGGGTTCCAAATTGAGTTAGGGTTGTTGCTCTACAGTATTGATTAGGAAGCAAAATAGTAGAAATTGTTTTACTAGTTTTGTTTCCGTCACAATAGAGAAAAACTTGACCGTTTTTAAATATATTCAGAAGGATGGTAGGAAAGGTTGTTTCGATTGAAAGCCCCTCCACCACTTCTAACATCTTTCTATATATTTCTTCATAATCTTTCCTAGAAGTTTTAGACTGAAAATTCTTTATTTTTCTTGGTACTACAAGATAGCGCCAATAATACATATCTTTTAAATAGTCAAGTATACTGGCGTATATTCTATTCGTACTGTAAAGATTATCCGAAATTGTTAAAGCTTCTTGGTTTTGTGTTCCGGGCGATCTGAAATACTTGTCAAGCTGTGAGCCATTAGTAAAAGTAGTAAGATCATATAAAACCGCTCCTCTATTTAATGCAACCCTGTTCAAATAATTAAGAGACTTCTGATAGGTATTATAAGAGGAAACAAGTGGTTTACGTTTAATACTGAATAGAAAATCTTTTTTTGACATATTTCCTCCTTATCGCCTAGGTTTTCTAGAAGACCCGCGACTATTAGCCACTCTCGCTCTTCCTCTTGAAGGAGAAGAAGAACCGACCTCAGAAGAGATTGTAGAGAAAGCAACAATTTGTTTACGTTTTTTGGCTTTTTCCTTATAGAAGGGCATTTCCTTTCACATGGAGGCGGCGTATATACCATACTCCGCCGCGGAGAAAAAGTCTTTTTGAATATTTTTATTTCTGCGGCTAACCTGTATGTTTGTCATTACATTATCCACAGTATCTTTAATGTCTAAGTTTTTAAGTTCAAGTTCCAACTGATCAATAAAGTAATAAGGGCGCATAATCGCATCTTTACGTTGACGAGTTGCTTCACAGAAATTAGCATTCTTACTAAAAGCCGCGAGGGCCTCACTACTCTTAACCAAAAGACGGACGGACCCATTACTCATTTTAGCAAAGAATGTGCGATGTATATCAGAGGATTTACCTCCGCCACTCTTAATCTCATAGACTATATTGCGCCATGGTTCACGATATTTAATTAATACATCCTCAACTTCTTTGTTAGGAGGGTTGACTATGCCTAATCCCTGCATTAATTCACCGTTTTGATTAACAGTAGGTTTATTTAGCCATTCGCGTAAACCTGCCCCAACACCGTTGGCGTCATATACGAGCATGGTCGCTTTATAATCAAGAACCATTTGTTTAAGAACATTAGCTACAACTTCGAAGTCGCTGGTATCTATGGACGTTGCATAAACCATGCGATAGTTACAGTTATATTCACCGTAACTAACACGATAAACTATAACAGCGGTGTTCGCCGATCCGTCTTTTGCTATATCCACCGACACAACATAGAAGTCAGGAATCTTTTGACCACTTGAACCAATAGAACCTTCGTTAGCTTCTTCCCGAGCTTTGTATTCTGCCCTCTTAATTTGTCGCAATCTCGCGATAGATGAAGGGTTGAATGCAGCTCCCGCTATAGAACTACTCCAAATAGAACGATATTCACGATCAATTTGTTCTGGTTTTCATGACGGAGAACTTAATATTTCACGCATAGTTTCTTCGAGAAGACGGCCATGCATAAGAAGAATTTTGTAAGACCCTCCCATAACTATATAGTTTTTAGGGTCAATAAGAGAGTAACAAAGAGTTTCAACAAGCTTATCATAGGCATAGGTGTTTTGATACCCAGCGGTTGTTATGAATATCTTAACTCCTTGCGGTTCGTAGGGGTTGATTTGTCCTCTACGATTAGTGCGTATAGTATTCAAAAGAGGTATAACAACCTCATTGATATAATCTTGATCCTGTCCTATAACTTCCTCAAAAATGCCGCTTGTTCTTCTTCCACCACGAATGGTGCCGCCGACAACGTCAAACTTGCTTCCATTTGGGAAATTAAACTGCACACTGTCGCCGCTATCTGTCCATGGATTTTTAAGTTTACCTGCCGTTCGAAACTTCCGCATCTCATTTGCTAAGAAAGGGAAACGAACCCATAAATCATCTACTACCTTTTCGCGGGCGATCATCGCCGCCTGTTGTTTAGTACCGGCAGTTACGAAGGTTTTATGGTTTGGAATAAACATACAAACAAGATAGCGACTTAAAAAAGCCAAGAAGCTTGTACTAAAAGAACGAGTAAAAGTAAAGAAACCTTGTCGAGTTCTCACCATCGAACGGAGAACCATGCGCTGTTCAAAGAATAATGAGAAGGAACTATTTCGAGGAGTGAGTATATCAGCCAAAATATCGGGATATACTAGTAGTGTATTTAGGGCTTCGCCGTATTTCTTGAAGTTCCTATCGATACGCTCCCTCGTTACGAATGGGGAATTGGTTAAATCAGCCCTGTTCATAAAATTAATATAATCATAGATAGGACCAAATTCCTCTTGAACCTTATTCGTCATAGAAGTCACCCAAATCAAAATCTTGACTCTCGAGTTCTTCATCCAATTCTTTGTTGAGCCCTTCTCGTTTATCTTGAAGAAGTTGATCTAGGGGAACCTTGGTAGTCGCCTTATTTGTTACCTCTTGTTCTAGATTTTCCTTATATGCATCCTCAATCATTTCATAGGTTTGCTGAATACCAG
>Ga0180030_1112568_pt1 | contig 10589 bp, 1 predicted proteins | sample BioARNtimezero_2_FD_135995 | JGI IMG/M metagenome (GOLD analysis project Ga0180030, IMG submission 135995) | Anaerobic biogas reactor microbial communites from Seattle, Washington, USA - Biogas_R2-A RNA time zero (Metagenome Metatranscriptome) | ecosystem: Engineered > Bioreactor > Anaerobic >...
GGATACCGCGTTTTGTAATGCAAAAAACGTATTTTTGCAAGTGGACTTTTAAAGCGTAAAGAAGTCTGAATTTGAATTAGTAATAGAGAAAAACAAGATATATCGATTTTAATTGACTGAAATTTAGGCGATTAAAGTTATTAAAGCTATGAGAAAATAATAAAACTGAAATATCGTAAGAGTATGAATTTTAAATATAAAGATTCATCGTAGGGTATGTTGAGCAATTTACAATACAATATTTTGTACATTGCCAATAAATTTTATACGTTTGTAGCATGTTGTATGCTGTTAAAACGTGTATGATTGAAAATGAAAAGATATAAATAAGTTAAAATCAATCAATCAATTAAGTTCAATTAAAAAACAAGTGCTATGAGAAAATCATTTACACGGCTCTTAGGCTTACTGATGCTATTCTGCGTCATGAGCTTCCAAGTCGTTGCGCAGACGGCCCCTATTGTTACGGGGCTTAGTCCGGTTGATGAGTTTCGCAATGTCCGTCCAGGGGCCAATGGTACAACGTTTACGATTACTTTCGACCAACCGGTATTGCCCGGTAATAAAGGCGGAGTAAATTCGGGTGTTGTATCGTTAAGCTCTAAAACGGGCGTTCAACTTGATCCTATTCAGATCAAGAGTGAAACTTCTGTCAGCCCTACAACTGGTAGTACCGTTGTGATCAACGGAAATGTTGTTGAAATCACATTCAAAACTCAGTTGTTAGAGGAAGACTGGTATTTTATTACTGTATCTGATGATGCGTTTAAAAATGCCAACGACCAATATTTTGCCGGGATTAAAGCTAACCCAGGTGCTGCTTTTGCAGCTGCTGGTGCTTTTGACTGGGAATTTTTTGTTGGTGACTTCACTGCCCCTAAAGTTTTGGTAACAGGTGGTGTTAAACAATTGACTCCTCGTGACCAAGCTCAAAGTGTTGCTATTGGCAGTCCTTTGACAGTAACTTTTGATGAAAAAGTTATTAAAGGTGCAGGAAAAATTGGTATTTATACTGCCGATGGCAATGTAGTAGAAATGATCGACGTTACTTCTGGTAATGTTGTTCTGAACCCTGCAGGTACTATTGCTACTATTACTCCAACAGTTCCTTTCCAAGAATTGAAAGAGTACTATGTACGTATCGAAGAAGGTGCTTTTACTGACGATGTATCTGCTTATGGAATTACAGCTGAAGCTAACAAGTTTGCTGGAATCAATACAAATACAGGATGGAATTTCTTGATCGATGATGTAACTGCTCCTACGGTTTCTTTCGAGCCCGTTGATGCTACAGCTTTGATTGGCAAAAACCAAGTCTTCAAAATTAAACTTGCGGACAACCGTGCTGGTGTGAAATTCGATCCTAAAGAAACCAATCAAACTTTAGGTTTTGAATTGCGTAAATCAAACGTGATCGTTGCTCCTGCGACCGAGCCTGCAAAATATGCTGTTGGTGACAACATGGCTGCCGTAGTGGGCGCTACTGTTACTGGTGGTGTTGCTGGTAGCGGTACTGCTGGAACTTGGAGTTTTACTTACTCTGCAATTAATGAAGTGACTGTAGCTTACAGTGGCAATTTGCCTACTGGTGCAGCTGTTACTATTAATGTAGTTGCCGGTGCTTTGTACGACGAAGAAGGAAACCAAGTTGCTGCAACAAGTCAATATTGGCATACTGGTGACTTTACTGCACCAACTGCTATTGCAGGTGTTGCGCGCCAAAGCAATACTACAACGAGCGTAAAATACACTGTTACAACTGATGATGTAGTTGCGAATGGTCAAAATACCTCAGTTCCTGCTGTTGTTCCAGCTCCTCCTGCTCCTGCTTCAGATGCTCGTCCTTCTGTTGCAGCTGGATCTTATGCAAATGAAGTTGTTAAATATGTAGTTTACAAAGCTTCTGCCACACCAGCAACAGCTGCTGTTGTTGCTGCTAATGGTGCAGTGATGCCTTTGGGTGCAGGTGGTCCAAATAACATACACGTGTTTACACAGACTGGTTTGGATTCTAAAACAGACTATGTATTGTATTATACCGTGACTGATGGTGCTGGTAATACTTCAGCTGTTTTAAGCCAAGCGTTCAAAACTGCTGACATTGATGCACCTACTTATACTGTAGCATATACTTTTGATGCTGATAACGTTGAAACAACAAAAGTTGACAAGAGTGGTGTTATTACCATTACTTTCAATGAAGCTGTTTACGCAGACAATGCAGGTACTGTTTTCACTCCTGCAACTTTGGCTACTGCCATTAAATTGTTGGAAGCTGATGGAACTACGACTCCTACTTTTACTGCATCAATTGATGGTACGAATAAAATTGTAACCATTACTCCAACTGCTGCTGGTTATGGCGCATGGAAAAGTGGCATGACGTATTCGTTGAAATTCGAAAACTCGAAAGTATACGATTACCCACAAATGGATGCTTTCTATGCTGGTGACTTACTTGGAACATGGGGAAATGCGAAAGCAATTTCAAATGACCCAGTTAAGTATTTCACTGTTGAAGATTATGAAGGACCTATCGCAACTTTCGCACCAGCGAATGGTGATGGTGTTGCTTCTTCTACTTCAGTTTCAGTGAATACACCAATTACCGTTACATTTAATGAAGCGGTTTATACTCAAAACGGAGTTGCTTTAAACAACGATATCAATTCTCCAGCTTGGGTAGGAAACTATGTATTCTTACGTCTTGGAGCTAACAATACTTCACCTCAGATTACGAACACAGCTTCAAATATTTCAATTGATGCTACAGGTAAAAAAGTAACTTTTGCACCTGTATATCCTTTGAACTCTGAAGCAGCATATTATGTGCATGTTTCTGATCTTGTTGAGGATGTACTAGGTTATGCAATTTCAACTTACGAAGACAATGCAACTCCAAATCCTGCAACTCAAATCTGGGCTGCATGGCAAACTGGTGACAATATTAAACCTGTTGTTGCAATCGATGTTTTGGATGCTGCTTATGCATCTCTTGGTACAGTTGAAGTTGTTTCTCCTGCTTACATTCAATTGAGCGTTACTGAAGGTGCATACTACAACAGTGTACCTGTTGCTAATTATACAACTGATAACAACATGTACCGTCCACAAATTGCCTTGAGAGAAGGTGGTGTAAATGGACCTGTTGTTGAATTCAATATTCACTCTGTGGTTGCGGCCGTTGACGATGCCACTGGTTTTACCGATAGGACTGTTATACAGATTGAACCTATTGGTGGATTCAAATCGGGTGTGACTTACTATGTGGCAATGAACCAGTTGACTGATAGCAATGGAAATACCTTTGCTGCCAACCAAACTTCTGGAACATTCTCTACAAAAGATATCACGTTGCCTGCTGCAACTACATTCTTCCCGAATGATGTTGAAGGTGTTGCGTTGAATACCCAGTTGAAAATTACATTTGACAAACCTGTTTATAAGGGTACAGATGATAACAATCAACAGTATGTTTATGTATATAATTCAACAACTGGAGTATTAGTTTATTCAATTGATATTACCAAATTCCCTGTTACAATCAATGGAAATGTAGTAACAATCAACTTGCCTGCTTCACTTGGAGCCAACACTACATATTATGTTGCTACTACAACAGGTACACCTACAAGTGGTGCATTTAAAGATGGTAACAACAACTTCTTTGCTGGTATTTCAACAGCCAATTTGGGTATTGGAAATAATGTTTGGGAGTTTACAACAGTTGATCAAACTGCTCCAACTCTTACAGCTATTACACCTGCAAATACTGCAGTAGGTGTTGCTAGCAATTTCAAAATCAATTTGACTTTTAGCGAACCTATTGAAGTTGGAACTGGAATCATTTCAATCCATACAACTGCTGGTTTGTCTACTGGTTTGACACAAGTAAATGTGCAAAGTCCATCAGTAACTCGTGTTGCTGGCACCGACAATCAAATTGTAATTGATCCAGGTGTAAACTTTGCCTATGGAACTCAAATCAGTCTTGAGATTCCGAATACTGCATTTAAAGATAAAGCTCCGGTAGCTAACAATTATGCTGGTATTGCTGGTGTATTGACTCATACATTTACTGTAGGTGCAAATCCAGTACCTACTATTACTGCTTTCAGCCCTGCTGATAACTCGAATAGTGCTCCATTAACTGAGCCTTTCCGTATTACATTTAGCGAGCCGATGAAGTTGTCTACAACTCCAGGTCGTATCAACATTTGGGATAATACGGGTGCTGCAGTTTCAGTTCAAACAATTGATTTGGCTACCGATTCACACATGTTGACTTGGGAACAAGACGGTAAAGTTGCGGTTATTGCACATTTGCCATTGGTAATGAACAAGACTTATGAAGTGATTGTAGATGCCAATACTTTTGTTGACAAAGAAACAGGAACTCAATTGTTTGCACAGGCTATTTCAACGGCAGCTGCTTATCCAGATGCAAATGGATGGAGCTTTACTACAGCTGACCTAACTGCACCTACTGCAACATGGTCTCCTGATGGTACTGCTTTGGTAGCACAAAATAGCACATTCACCATTACATTCAACGAAGCTGTAACTAAAGTTGGTGGTACTGTATTAACAAATGCAAATGCTGCTGCTATGTTTACCTTGTCTAGTGTAACTCCTGGTGCTTCTATTCCTGCGTTTACTACAGTTGTAAATGGAAATACAATTACATTGACATTTGCTGCGAACTTGACTAGCCTTGCAAATTATACGTTGCAATTGAATGCGAATCAAGTACAAGATAAAGCAACGACTCCAAATGCATTGCTTGCTGCTGTTCCAGTTAGCTTCCAAGTTGAAGACAAAACAGCTCCTGCATTTACAGTATTCGCTGATGCTGGTGTCTATGACAATGTTAAAACAGATTTGACATTCACATTGAACGAACCAATTGTTGGCCCAAATACCAACTCAATGGTTTATGTTTATGCTGTACCTTTCGGTTCAACTGCTCCAACTGTTGATCAAGTGATTGCCAATGGCCAATCGGTTGTTTATGCAAACGGTAGCGGTGCTAAAACATTGACTTATACTGGTTTGAGCAATTATACAAATTACTCATTCTATGCTGCTGCTGTTGATGGTTACAACAACAAGATTGCTGCTGTAGCTGGTCCAGTAAATATTTGGACTATGGACAAAGTGAAACCTAAATTGGTAAGCTTGTCTCCAGCTGATAACTTAACACAAGTTGATCCACGTGCAACCTTTACATTGACATTGGAATTTGATGAAAATGTTCTTTGGAAAAATCCAGCTTTGAATCCAAATGTAGGTTTGCCTAGTGGTAGCCCAACAGGTAATTACTATGGTATTACGCTTCGTAATAAAGTTACACAAGAACGTATTCCTGTAAGCAACGTAACTGTTGCAGGTAAGAAGATTTCTGTAACTTCTGTTGCTCCTTTGGCCGAGAAAACTGAGTTCTATGTAGAATTGGATTATGATGTTATTACTGACAATCCAGTAAGTGCTACAGCCGGTTTTGCTCCCAATACATTTGCAGAAGCCTTTATTGGTAAAGATCGTTGGAATTTCACTACTGGTGATGTTTCAGGTTTGAACCTTGAAGTTTACACTGCGGGTGTTAATATTGGCAAAGACAAATTGACTCCAATTGACCAATCAACTAAGGTTAATCTGTTGGCAACTGACAACTTAGTGTTGGATTTTGATGAACCCGTAGCAAAAGGAACAGGTATCATTTATATTTATCGTGCCGACAATACACAAAGCCCACTAGAGTGGTTTGATGTAGCAGGTACTGATGTATATGTTGATCCTACTGATGCAACAAAAGTGATCATCAACCGTCACAATAACTATGCAAGTGGTGTAGAATACTTTGTAGTTGTTCCTGCAACAGCTTTCAAAGATTTAGCAAATACTGTAAATGAAGATGGTACTGTAATTGGTGCGAATTTCTTTGCAGGTTTGAATACCGTTACAGCTCCAGGTGGTGCTCCAATGAAAACTGTGGGTGACTGGTCATTTACTGCTACAGACGTTGTAGTTCCTGTTGTAAGCTTTACTTCATTTGTAAGCAATCCTGCCGTATTCCCAGCTAGCGATGGTTTGGCACGTACTGCAGCACTGTATGGTACTCCTGTTGCTCCTGTTACAGACCGTACTATTTTTGCTACATTTACTGAAGTATTGTACAATGGAAGCCCATTGTCAGCTATCACTACAGGTACTGATTTGAAAACTTCGTTCTCGATCAAAGAAACTGTAGCAGGTACAGCTTACTCTACATTTACAGCAACTTACGATGCTGCAACTAAGGTTGTTACTATTATTCCTGATGGTACAAAACCATTCAAGAGCAATACTCAATATACCGTGTCGTTGAATGCTAATGCAGTTAAAGATGCCGAAGGCAACTCTGTACCAACTGCTTCATTCAATTTCACTACTTGGGATGAAACTTCACCTCTCGTTACATTTGTTCCTGCTGATACCAACAAAGACGTAGCTTTGAATGCTAAAGTTACTGTTGAGTTTAGCAAGCCTGTAGTAATTGCTGTTGGCGCAAAAGCGAACATGTCTTTGGATGTGGCTGATTTGCAAAGTGGCAACTATGTACAATTGATCGATGTGACTGGTGGTAATGTTGCCGTTCCATTTACAGCTGCAATTCTTGAAGCTGATAAGAAATTTGAATTGACTCCAAATGCTGCATTCTTGCCTAGCAATGGTGCTACATTGCGTCAATATAAAGTTGCTGTAACCAATGGTAACTTGAAAGACAAAGTTTATTCTCCTCATGGAAATATCTTCAATGTAGGTGTTAACAACGATGCTTTCTTCACAACTATTGATACACAAGCTCCAGTTATGACAGCGTTAAATCCTTTGGATAACTCGACTGTTACAAACTTGACTGCTTCATTGACAATGACATTCAACGAACAAGTTGTTGCCGGAACTGGTAACATTCAAATTCGTCGTGCAAATGGTCAATTATTTGCATCCGTTCCTGTTGCAAACTGTACTTTCAGTACTGTAGCTCCTTGGACTGTTACAATTCCTCATCCTGCTTTCGAAATGTTTACCGGTTACTACGTTGTAGTTCCTAACGGTACGATCGTTGACAAAGCGTTGGTTCCAAACTCATATGCCGGTTTCACCGACAATACAACTTGGAACTTCACAACAGATGATGGTTTGGCTCCATATGTAGTTACTTATGAGCCTGCACAAAATGCGAACAACATTCCTGTGTACTCGAACCTTGTTCTTACCTTCAATGAAAACATCAATTTGAATGGTGGTAACTTGGTTATCTATCACAACAATGGTGACAACCCAATTGTAGATGATGGTAACACTATGGAAATCATTCCTTTGGTTGCAGGTGGACTTAAAGTTCAAGTTTCAGGTTCTGATGCAGTTAATGGCAAGACCTCTAATGTGATAACTATTGATCCTTCTACAGTATTCGACAAGATGGGTACTTACTATGTACGCATTGACAACGGTGCTGTTCAAGATATCGCAGGAAATAACTATGTAGGTATTAACAACAATACAACATGGCGTTTCACAACTACCGACAATACAATTCCGAACTTGTTGTCTGTTACTCCAGTAAAAGCAACTCAAGATGTTGCTTTGGATACCAAATTGACAATGACTTTCGATCGTGATGTATTGGCTGGTACAGGTTATGTTAAAGTATTTGAATACATCTACAACACAACTACATTTGGTGTTGAAGAAAAATTAGCATTCAAAGACATTCCAGGATTCGAAAATGGTATCAGCATCAATTCTGATTTGGTATCTATCGAAGGTAAAGTTGTAACTGTAGAATTGCCCGCTAAATTGCGTGACAATATCAATTACTACTATGTGCTTGTTGATGCAACTGCTATCACAAATACTGCAAGTAGCAAAGATCCTTTTGCTGGTGTAACCAATCCATTCGATTGGACATTCACTACAATTGCAGATACAGATGTACCTGTTCTTGCAACTACTTTGGTTGATGCAGTTTCTCCAATTAATGTAAATTGTTTGGATAAAGGTGCCTTGACTTTGACAATGTACTTCAACGAACCAGTAATGGCCGGTGAAGGTAACATCGTTATCAAGAAAGTTGAAGGCAATGTTGTAGCTGAAACTATTGCTGCTGTAGATGGTGCTTATACTAACGATGAAACTACTGGTATTTATTCAGCTGCTTTCACTCCTACTTCATTGAGCGATTTGACTCAATACTATGTAGTAGTTGAGAACAATGCTATTAAAGACCGTTCTACTGCAAGTGTTGGTGACATACCAAATGTTACAGTTCCTGGAAACTACTTCGATGGTTCATCTATCGCTGCTGGTGACTGGAAATTTGAAACAGGTGACGTAGAAGCTCCAGTATTGGATTTGCTTGCGACTACACCTAACGGTGACAATGTAGTTGATGTTGACCAAATTGTGTTGACATTCGACGAAGTAGTTATCCCTGTTGTAGATACAATTCCTGCAGGTAAAGTTATTGTAACTGAAGTTGGTGCAACTGAAGAATTCTTCTCAGCTGTAATCACTGAAGAAATGATCGCTAATAATGTAGTGACTATTCCAGTTGGAACAACTTTCGAAAACTCGAAAGACTATACTGTGTCTGTAGAAGCGAATGCTATTACTGATACTCCTGGTGACTGCGGAACAGTTCGTGGTAACATTGCTTACACTTGGGACTTCTCTACCGATGCAGCTCCTTATGTAACTGCTGAACCATTGTCATCTACTGCAGCTATCGATACGTTCGAAGTTGTGTTGACATTCTCTGAAGCTGTTGCTAATGTAGATGCTACAACCGTATTGGTTGCTGGTGGATCAATTGTGAACGATACTATTGTTGACAACCTCGACAATACTTATACAATGATGTTGACTGGTAACGATGGTGATACAATTGTTGTTACATTCGACGAGTCTATTGTTGACGCACGTGGAAACAAATTGCTTCCTGCTTCATTCACTTATACAGTTGGTGACAACGCTGCTCCAATATTGCTTACTGCATTGCCTAGTACTGAATTGGGTGGCTTCGACAACTTGGCACTCGAAATGACTTTCGATGACGTAGTTGAAGGTGTTGCTGGCAAGAAAGTAATGGTTTATGAAGTAGGTGTTGTAGAGCCTGTTGACTCAATTGATGCAAAAGCGTTCGTAACTGAAGATGGATTGTATTTTGTTGCGCCATTGGCATTGGCTGGAAACGGTGACTTCTTTGTAACTGTTGAAGCAGGTGCTTTTGTAGACAACACAGCTACAAGCTTGGGTAAAAACTTCGCAGGTATCGATGACAATACTACTTGGACTTTCTCAGTGAAAGACCTTGTATTCTGTACTGACAATATTTCATTCGATCCTATCGACGGTACTTCAAACTTACCTGTTGAAGGTCTTGAATTGAATATCACATTCTGTGAACCTGTTGTATTGTCAAATGACTTTGTTGTATACATTGCTGAAAGCAACGATATGACTGATCGTTTTGCAATTACTAACGGTACTTTGAGTGCTGATGGAATGACCTTGACTATCAATGTTGACCAAACACTTGTTTCTTCAGCAATTTATGCTGTAACTGTACCTTATGGTGCTGTAACTGATAAAGCTGGAAATCCATGGATTGGAATCGTTGATGCAAACCAATGGAACTTCACTACTGGTGACGTAGTTGCTCCTACTGTAGTTGCTACTCCTGGTACAGGTGAAAACCTTCCAAATACATTCAAAGTTTCTTTGAAATTCTCTGAAATTGTAAGTGTTCCAACTAATGCAATCACTGTTTCGGCAGGTACTGTATCTGATCCAAGTCAAAGTCCAAGTTCAGAATATGAAGTAACTATTACAAATGCTCCCGATAATGCTACCGTAATACTTTCATTGGATAGCACCATTGTTGATGCTGCTGGTAACAAGTTGACTGCAACTACATTCACATACAATGTGGGTGATAACACTGCTCCTACTACAACTGCATTGAGTCCAACAGGAAACACTGAAAATGCAAATGTAGTATTGACTATGACTTTCAACGAAGACGTAGTTAAAGGTGCTGGTAAATTGCAAATCTTCGACGGTGGAGTCGTAGCGAAAGAATTCAATGTAACTGATGCTGCTGTAGTTGTTAACGGTAAAACTGTTTCAATTACATTGCCAGAATCATTGAAGAAATTCACTAACTATTTTGTATGGGTTGACGCAGGTTTCGTTAAAGATGCTGCTGGAAACAACTTTGCTGGAATTAGCTCTCCATTAACTTGGAAATTCACAACAGGTGACTACAAAACTTCTGTTGATGACTTAGCTAAATCGATTAAAGTTTATCCAACTGTATTCGAAGACTATATCCGCGTTGAAGCTTCATCCGATGTTGTTCTTACTAAAGCAGTAATTACTAACATTGCTGGTCAAATGGTAAAAGAAGTTGTTGATTTCAACAATACAATCCCTACTAGTGATTTGCGTAGCGGCGTTTATTTCATCTCATTGCACAGTGCAGATGGTATCGCCAAAACTGAAAGGATTATTAAGAGGTAATACCGAATTGATTGATTAAAAAA
>Ga0180030_1170420_pt1 | contig 10424 bp, 14 predicted proteins | sample BioARNtimezero_2_FD_135995 | JGI IMG/M metagenome (GOLD analysis project Ga0180030, IMG submission 135995) | Anaerobic biogas reactor microbial communites from Seattle, Washington, USA - Biogas_R2-A RNA time zero (Metagenome Metatranscriptome) | ecosystem: Engineered > Bioreactor > Anaerobic >...
CTCTAATATAAACTAAGTTCTCTTACTCTTCTTCTGGATATAGTAGATTTCTCTACCTGGTATCCTTACTTGGTTGACCGATTTTCCGTTTCCGTCTTCCGGCTTCGATTGAGTTTCTGCCACTATACTTTTATTCATTTTGTCGCTTACGACTATACCAATGCGCTCTTTGCGTTCATTTCTTTCAACCATACTATTCCTTGATGAAACCGGTTGTATATATTTTTTTTATTAATTCTTTTTAGTATTGAGAACAGTCTTTGCACGTGCGATATAACGACGCACATATCTCAGCTGTAATGGATTTGAGAGCTGGCCCATTTTAGCCTGAAATCTTAAATTAAAGATCTCCTCTTCCCATTCGCCAATCTTTTCCCTGATCTGTTCTTCAGACATTTCTCTAATCTCTTTTGCTTTCATCACGTTCACTCTACCTTTCAATCTCAACAAATCGGGTCTGAACAGGTAGTTTCTGAGCAGCTAATCGAAGTGCTTCCTTTGCGATGTCAGACTTCACACCAGCCATCTCAAACATCATAGTGCCAGGTCTTACAACTGCTACCCATCCTTCTGGCGCACCTTTACCTCCACCCATTCGGGATTCAGCCGGATGCTTTGTGATCGGTTTATCGGGGAAAATACGGATCCATATTTTTCCACCGCGTTTAATAAATCTTGTCATGGCAATACGAGCAGCTTCAATCTGCCTGTTGTCAACCCATCCCGGCTGTAACGACTGTAAGCCATATTCACCGAAATCGATTTTATTACAGCAGCTTGCCATTCCACGCATACGACCACGATGCGTTTTTCTCCATTTGACTTTTTTCGGGGACAGCATCTGTCAGCTCCTTCTAAGCATTAGTGCTCTCGCCAGTTCTGGCGGGCACTTTTTCTGCACGGTTGATAACTTCGCCTTTACAAATCCAAACCTTTACACCTATACAACCGTATGTTGTATGTGCTGTCGATGTGGCATAATCTATATCAGCTCTTAATGTATGCAATGGTATACGACCCTCTTTATAGGTCTCTGTCCTCGCTATTTCAGCCCCATTTAAACGCCCCGAAATCTGAACTTTAATTCCTTCAGCGCCCATTCTTATCGCAGTCGAAATAGCTTTTTTTGTAGCTTTCTTATAGGAGACTCTCTTTTCAACCTGCCGCGCAATATTATCGCAAACAAGCTGTGAATCCATCTCGGGTTTTTTAACCTCTTTGATGTTGAGCTGAATCTCTTTCTGAGTAAGATGCTGAAGTTCACCTTTGAGCCTTTCGACTTCTTCACCCTTTTTACCGATAACAATTCCGGGCCGTGATGTGTGAATTCCAACAGTAACACGCTTTGCAGTACGCTCGATTTCGATGACTGAAATTCCGCCGTGTTCAAGACGCTTTTTGAGATAATTTCTGATTAGAATGTCTTCATAAAGATAATCAGAAAAACGTTCTTTCGCGTACCAGTTTGAAAACCAGGAACGTGTAATGCCTAATCGTAAACCTACCGGATTGGTCTTCTGCCCCACATATCCTCCTGTTAATTAGCAACCTTGACAGAAATATGACACATACGTTTTAAAATCTGCGATGCCCGCCCCTGTGCACGAGCCCTGAATCTCTTCATGACCGGTCCGCAATCAACTTTGATCTCCTCAATCCTGAGTCCATCAACATCGACTACAGTTTCCGTATGCGCACTCTGCATGTTAGCAACAGCTGATTTCAGTACTTTGGTTATGTCGGCTGCAACTTTCTTATTAATATTAAGCTCTAAAAGGCTTAACGCATCTCCAACGTTCATTCCACGCACAGCATCCGCAACAAGACGGGCTTTCCGTGGAGTCGAACGAAGATTACAAACTTTAGCTCTTGATTCCACTTTCTATCTCCCTAAATTACTTTTTTGCGGATTTATCGGTTTTTGCAGCACCGCTGTGACCACGAAAATTTCGTGATGGTGCAAATTCACCCAACCTGTGACCGACCATGTTCTCAGAAACATACACCGGTATAAACTTGTTTCCATTGTGAACTGCAAATGTCTGCCCCACAAATTCCGGGAGAATCATTGACCTTCTTGACCAGGTTTTTATAACCTTCTTCTGCCCTGAACGGTTTGATTCTTCAACTTTCTTTGTGACGTGATCGTCAACAAATGGACCTTTTTTAATCGAACGTGCCATAAACTTTGACCCTGCCTTATTACTTTGATCTACGTCTTACTATATACTTGCTTGATGTTTTCCTCGGATCACGAGTCTTGAGACCTTTAGCTTTCTGACCCCATGGAGAAACAGGATGCCCACCACCTGAAGTTTTTCCCTCTCCACCACCCATCGGATGATCAATCGGGTTCATAGCGACACCACGAACTGTAGGTCTTTTACCCTTATGCCTGGATCTACCCGCAGAACCGAGAGCAATATTCATATGTTCAATATTGCTTACCTGACCAATTGTTGCATAACAGCCACCGCGAACATTGCGAACCTCTGATGAAGGCATCTTCAACTGAACCATTTCACCTTCTTTAGCAACAATCTCTGCATAGGAACCAGCACTTCTTGCTATCTGTCCACCCTTCATTTCACGTATCTCGATGTTGTGAACCATGGTTCCCAGAGGGATATTCTTTAAAGGCATCGAATTGCCTTCGACAATCTCAGCGTTCTCATCTGCAACAATCTTATTGCCAACTTTCATATTTGAAGTTGCAAGGATGTATCTTCTCTCACCATCTGCATACTTGACCAGAGCAATAAACGCAGTACGATTCGGATCATATTCAATAGTCTCGATTACTCCAGGGATTCCAAATTTATTCCGTTTGAAATCTATAATTCTGTAAAAACGTTTGTGTGCTCCACCCCTGTGCCTGACAGTAATAACACCTCTGTTATTTCTTCCGTTAATCTTATCTTTCTTTTCGATCAACGGCTTGTACGGAGTATCAGTTGTAATCTGATCGAATGAGTTAACATTCCTGTACCGTAGTGTAGGTGTCAATGGTCTGAAATTTTTTATTGCCATAATTGCTCCGCTTTATTCGCAAATATTTACTATTGCTATTATACTTCTCCGAACTTTTCGATCTTCTGTCCCTGCTGAATCTTTACGATCGCCTTTTTCCAGTCGGAACAGTACCCGCTTGTTTTTCCCATACGTTTCTTTTTACCTTTAACAACCATTGTGTTAACCGATTCCACAGAAACATTAAAAAGCTTCTCTACTGCAGTTTTAATTTCGGGTTTCGAGGCAGTCCGTAACACTTCAAAAACATACTTGCTCTCTGTCTCACGCATCAGAGTATTTTTTTCTGTAATTGAAGGATATCTTATTATTGAATGGTATTTACTCACTTTACCACCTCTTGTACTTTCTCTATTAACTTTTCATTACTGAAAATAATATTCTCGTTCGCAATCACATCGTATGCATTTACCTCGGATATCGGCTTGATCTCCAGATCGCGAATGTTACGCCCCGAAAGATATATATTGGAAGACTCTTTTTCAACAACTAAAAGATTTCTTTTACCATTTAATTCGAGTGCACTCACCAAAGATGCAATAATCTTTGTTTTTGGCTGCTCGCACTGTATAGAATCGACAACAAGAACATTCTGGGATTGCGCCCGTGATGATAATGCTGATACCAGTGCAAGTTTACGAAGCTTCTGAGGAATAGTGGTGTAATAATCCCGAGGTAAAGGTCCATGCGCTTTTCCTCCACGTACCCAGATCGGAGATGCATTCGAACCAGCACGGGCACGCCCAGTCCCTTTTTGCTTCCAAGGTTTACGACCACCACCACTGACTTCAGCCCTGGATTTTGTCTTTGATGTTCCCTGACGCTGATTTGCCTGCAGCTGTACGATTACCTGATGAAGGAGTGGTTCATTGACTTCCACACCAAAAACAGTTTCCGGAAGCTCTACTTCACCTTTAACTGTTCCATCCTGCTGATATAATTTAGCCTTCATGTTATACTCGTTCCTTAAGAATCGAATTATTTAGTAATATTCTTTTTGATATAAACGATGCCCTGATTTCTACCCGGAACCGCGCCCTTGATATAGAGCAGTCCGCTATCTTTATCCAAAGCAACTACTTCAAGTTTTTTGATTGTAACCTGTTCATCTCCCCAGTGACCGGACATTTTAAGACCTGGAAGCACACGTGCCGGATACGAATTAGCACCGCATGACCCGCGTTCACGATAGTTAGTATTACCGTGACTTCTGCGCCCACACTGGAAGTTATACTTTTTAATAGTTCCAGTATGCCCGCGTCCCTTTACTGTCCCAGCAACATCAACGAACCGAACCCCTTCGAAAACCTCGACCCCAACAGCCTTTCCAGGTACAAGCTGCTCATCTTTATTATCGAGCCTAAACTCTTTTAAAACTTTTACCGGCTGAGAATTATTCTTTTTAAAATGACCAAGGAGTGGCTTATTTACTTTTTTTTCTGCTATTGCATCAAAACCCAACTGCACTGAAGAATAACCATCTTTTTCGGAAGTTTTAATCTGCTCTACGATATTACCTGTCTTTATAACAGTAACCGCTATAACTCTCCCCGCATCATTGAAAACGCGAGTCATTCCGATTTTCTTTCCTATCATTCCCTGCATTTTACACCTGTTCTTTCGTGGAGTTATAGTAACTCAAACTCTTTAATTAAACTTTAATTTCAACATCGACACCAGCAGGCAGATCCAGCTTCATTAAAGAATCTACTGTTTGCGGGGTTGACTCAAGAATGTCAATAAGTCTTTTATGGACTCTCGTCTCAAACTGCTCTCTCGACTTCTTATTAACATGCGGAGAACGCAACACAGTATAAATCGTTTTCTCTGTCGGCAATGGTATCGGGCCGGATATTCTGGCGCCTGTACCCTTAGCTGTACGCACAATATCAGATGCTGACTTATCGAGAATATTGTGATCAAAAGATTTTAATCTTATTCTGATTCTTTCACCTGGCATGAATCATTTACTCCTTGTTCATATCGAATTTTACCGTCACATTCTCCCAATACGCCTCAGTATCGTATCCTGAACGGATTTTGTTGTTATCTCATATCGATCCAACTGCATAGTATAAGCAGCTCTTCCCTGAGTTAAGGAACGCAGTGCAGTTGCATATCCAAACATTTCTGATAATGGTGCTTCGGCATCCAGAACCTGAAGATCCATACGGTTCGAAATCCCTGAAATCTTTCCCCGCCTGCTATTAATATCGTTAATAACAGATCCGAGATATTCTGCCGGACATACTACCTCGATCTTCATCACTGGTTCTAAAATTGCGGGTGTAGCTTTCATACAAGCCTGTTTGAAAGCCATCGTTCCGGCAATCTTAAATGCCATATCAGTGGAATCATCTTCTCTGTATTCAGCATCAATAATGGTTACTTCTATTCCTGCAAGAGGAAAGCCGGAAAAGTTACCGCCACTTGATGCTTCTTCAACACCATGGCGTATTGATGCTATAAACGTCTGTGGAAATTCTTTATCAGATATAGTACTTCTTATCACAATTCCATCTGAAGCAGGAACCGGTTTGACCATAAGTACTATCTTTGCAAACTGACTCTTACCACCTATCAGCTGCGATAGCTCGTAAATCTCAGTTTTATTCTCTGTTATTGTCTCTCTATATGAAACCTGCGGGTTTCCAACATGAACACCCACATTGAACTCTCGAATTAATCTGTCAACCAATATCTCTACATGTAATTCTCCCATCCCTGAGATTAAGCGTTGTCCTGTTTCAGAATCAACATTTATTTTGCATGTAGGATCCTCATCACATAATCGTCTTAATGCTTCCTCAAGCTTTGCTTCATCAGCCGTACTTTTTGGCTCAATTGAGCGTGAAAGTACTGGTTCTGGAAACGTCATCTTCTCATATGTGATTGGAAAATCTTGATTCGATAACGTATCACCTGTTGTCGTCTCCTTCAGACCAACCAGCGCAACAATGTCCCCTGTCTGCAAAATCTGTTCAGCATGCCTTTTGTTTGAGTGCATTCTGAAAATTCTCGTAATTTTTTCTTTATTTTTTAAGCGGGGATTGTAAAATATATCTCGTATACCGGCTTTTCCGGAATAAACCCGGGCATATGCAAGCCTGCCAACATGGGCATCCGTCGCGATTTTAAATACCAGCGCTGAAAACGGCTGAGTTATTTCGGGTTTTCTTATTTTACCTTCTCCACTGACAGGATCTGTCCCGTGTATTTCGCCACGGTCGACCGGTGAAGGAAGATAGTTCACTATTGCGTTTAAAAGCTGCTGAATCCCTTTATTCTTGAATGATGATCCACATAAAACCGGATGTATTTTTCCGTTGATCACCCCGGTTCGTATCGCCGAATGTATTAACTCCTGGCTCACCTGCTTTTCTTCCAGAACAAGCGCCATCAACTCTTCATTGAAATCGACGATACTTTCTATCATCTGTTCTCTATACATTGAAGCTTCATCTGCCAGTTCATCCGGTATCTCAGATTCTATTTCTTTAACTCCAAGCAACTCTTCATCATAGGTGTACATTTTCATTGAAACAAGATTTATTACACCTGAAAATTTGTCTTCTTTGCCAACAGGAATCTGAATCGGCACCGGAACAGCAGAAAGCTTCTCTTTCATCATTTCTATGACGTTTAAAAAATCTGCACCGATACGGTCCATTTTATTCACAAATGCGATTCGGGGTACGTTATATTTGTCTGCCTGACGCCAGACAGTCTCAGATTGAGGTTCCACGCCTCCAACCGAATCAAATATGGCAACTGCGCCATCCAAAACTCTCAAAGAACGTTCTACTTCCATCGTGAAATCAACATGACCGGGAGTATCTATTATATTTATCCGCTTTTCCAACCATGTGCAGGTTGTTGCAGCAGAGGTAATCGTTATACCCCTCTCCCGTTCCTGTATCATCCAGTCCATGACAGTGTTGCCATCATGAACCTCGCCCATACGATGAAGAATACCTGTGTAGAACAGTATTCTCTCGGTGGTAGTTGTTTTACCAGCATCGATATGCGCCATAATGCCAATATTCCGAGTATTTTCTATTGCAACACTATCACTCATACCTGTCTCCAGCTATCTATAACTATATGCTATACTTAACATATAGCTACAAGATTTACAACCGCCTGATGTAACCGGTATAAACCGAACTTACATACACCCACCGAAAAATTCAAAGAACATACAGACTACCATCTAAAATGTGCAAAAGCTCTGTTTGCCTCAGCCATTTTATGAGTATCAATTTTCTTTCTGATCGCTCCGCCTTCATTTTTTGAAGCCTGTACAAATTCATTGGCAAGCTTCTCTGCCATACTCTTCTCTGAGCGATCCTTTGCATACGCGATCAACCAGCGAATCGCCAGTGAAACCCTGCGCTCCGGAGCGACTTCAATTGGAACCTGATAGTTAGCACCACCAATACGACGTGACTTTACTTCAAGCAGCGGCTTGACATTATCGATAGCTTTCTTAAAAACAGACATACCATCTGCTCCAGCTTTCTCTCCAGCTATCTGCACTGCATTGTAAAAAATACCTTCAGCAAGTCGTTTTTTACCCTGGCGAACAACATTATTAACAAACTGTGTAACCAGAGGGCTTCCGTATTTCGGATCGGGAACAAAGCCTTTTTTTACCGCATTTCTTCTTCTAGACATAGTTAATCCTTACTTCTTCTTCGCCCGTTTTACACCATATTTTGAACGGCTGCGTTTACGATCTGCAACTCCCTGTGTATCAAGGGCACCTCTGATAATGTGATATCTCACACCCGGAACATCCTTCACACGACCACCCCTGATCAGAACAATCGAGTGCTCCTGCAGGTTGTGTCCCTCTCCAGGAATATATGCGTTTACTTCCATATGATTAGAAAGACGAACGCGTGCAACCTTCCTCAGTGCTGAGTTCGGTTTTTTAGGCGTTGTTGTAAAAACTCGAGTGCAAACCCCTCTTCGCTGAGGACACTCATGAAGAGCAGGAGATTTACTTCTGTTCTCCTGACTCATTCGACCTTTACGGATAAGTTGACTGATTGTAGGCACCTGCCATCCTCCAAAAAAAAGATAGTCCCTAAAGATAATATTTGGATAATAAATATCCAAATATTTTTTAAATAAATATTAATTAGAACTGTCCACCAATATCGACAAAGTTTTCATCTTCGCTACGTTCTGTTTCTACCGGTGGCTCAATCTCTAAATCTTTTACCTTAAGCCCTCTGAATAATCGGGATCCGGTTCCTGCTGGAATCAGATTACCCATAATCAAATTCTCCTTAAGACCATTAAGACTATCGACTTTACCTTCTACAGCAGCCTTCGATAACACTTTTGTGGTCTCCTGGAATGATGCCGCACTGAGGAACGATTCTGTTGTCAAAGATGCCTTTGTGATTCCAAGAAGGAGCGGTTTAAATGTCGCAGGCTCTCCCCCTTCAGAGATTACCCGTTCATTCACCTCTCTTAACCTCTTTTTATCTACATCATCACCTTCAAGGAACTCGGTGTCACCAGATTTCTCAACACGAACCTTCCTCAACATCTGAGCAACAATGACTTCAACATGTTTATCATTGATAGTAACACCCTGAAGTCGGTACACCGCCTGAATCTCATCGAGCATGTACTGCTGAACCGCATTCTCTCCTTTAATTCGCAGAATATCATGCGGATCGATCGAACCTTCACTCAAACGATCTCCAGCTTTAACACGGTCACCGTCATGTACGCGAAGATGTTTACCAAGAGGGATAAGATACTCTCTACCCTCACTGTGTTCATCTTTAATTTTTACCCGCCTGCTGCCTCTCTCAGTATCTCCGAATTCAACAAATCCGTCAACTTCTGATACAACAGCAGTATCCTTGGGCCTGCGAGCTTCAAACAACTCGGCAACCCGCGGCAAACCACCGGTAATATCCCGGCTCTTATTACTCTCACGAGGAATTTTTACAAGGATATCTCCTTCACGGATCTCATCACTGTCCCGAACCTGCAGATATCCACCAGTTGGAACGGCAACATTGGCAAGCCGCTTTTCACCATCCATAATCTGAAGATGCGGGTGCAGCCTGCGTTCACGATGTTCAACAACCACCATATTGGTTATTCCTGAACGTTCATCGTACAGTTCTCTTATAGTTTCGCCTTCAACAAGATCATTGAATCGTAGTGTTCCACCTTTTGGAGCAAGAATGACGTTGTTATACGGATCCCATTCTATAAGACCCTGACCTTTTGCAACTTTCTGCCCGTCAGTAACCTTCAGAAACGAACCATATGGAACATTATAACGGTAACGCTCCCTCTCCTGCTCATCCAGAACTGCCAACTCTCCCGTTCGGTTCATTACTACCACTTCGCTGTCATGGCCGACCGTTTCGATATTATGAAATTTTACATAACCATCGATTTTCGTCACCTCTTTTGACTGCGCGATAAGTCGTGATGCCGTACCTCCAATATGGAATGTACGAAGAGTCAGCTGCGTACCAGGTTCACCGATACTTTGCGCCGCCATAATACCAACAGCTTCACCGATCTCGACAATTTTTCCAGTAGCAAGGTTACGACCGTAACACCGACGGCAGACACCCTGCATAGAATCACATGTCAGAACCGAACGAATCATCACTGATTCTATACCGGCAGCTTCAATCTTTTTAGCAACCAGTTCATCAATCAATGTGTTTATCGGACAGATAAGCTCCTCTGTGACAGGATCGTAAACATCTTCCTGTGAAGTTCTTCCAAGGATACGCACAGATAGCGGCTCCATTATTTCATCACCTTCACGAAGAGCCTCGATCTCAATGCCTTTTGATGTTCCGCAATCTTCTTCGTAAATAACAACATCCTGAACTACATCAACCAGCCTTCTTGTCAGGTAACCAGCATCCGCAGTTTTAAGTGCAGTATCTGCAAGACCCTTACGGGCTCCGTGTGTAGAGATGAAATACTCAAGAACGGTAAGACCATCCTTAAAGTTCGAGATAATCGGGTTTTCGATAATTTCACCAACCGCACCTGTAATCTTCTTTTGCGGTTTCTGCATCAATCCACGCATACCGGCAAGCTGCTTGATCTGATCTTTACTACCCCTTGCCTGAGAATCCATCATGATATATACCGGATTGAATCCCTCTTTATCACGCGCAAGTGCATCATGCATGATGTCAGCAACAGTATTTGTAGTATGTGTCCACAAGTCGATAAGTTTATTATACCGCTCACCCTCTGTAATAATACCACGGTCATACTGCTTGCGGATTCTTGTGACTTCGTCGACTGATTTCTGAATAATTTCATGCTTTTCATTCGGTACAACAAGATCTTCAGCGCCAAAGGTAATACCGGCACGGGTCGCATACTCA
>Ga0180030_1016446_pt1 | contig 10309 bp, 9 predicted proteins | sample BioARNtimezero_2_FD_135995 | JGI IMG/M metagenome (GOLD analysis project Ga0180030, IMG submission 135995) | Anaerobic biogas reactor microbial communites from Seattle, Washington, USA - Biogas_R2-A RNA time zero (Metagenome Metatranscriptome) | ecosystem: Engineered > Bioreactor > Anaerobic >...
GTACGTGGTGCACATTCCCTGCTTCGCCCTGCGGATTACAAGCATGAATATCAGAAAGAGACTGGAAGAAAGGGAAGAACACATACTGTCACCTTTTGCACAGCGGAGCAGCAAAACCAGGGGGCGGCTGAAGGAGGAGCCGGAGTGTGACATACGACCGGCCTTTCAGCACGATCGGGACCGGATAACCCACAGCAAGTCCTTCAGGAGGTTGAAGCACAAGACCCAGGTCTTCCTTGCTCCCACAGGCGATCATTACAGGACGAGGCTGACCCACACCCTGGAGGTGGCCCAGATAGGAAGGACTATAGCGAGGGCCCTATCCTTGAACGAAGACCTTGTGGAGGCCATTGCCCTCGGCCACGACCTCGGCCACACACCTTTTGGCCACGCAGGGGAAGAGGTGCTGAACAGAATTCACCGTGGGGGCTTTCGGCATAACGAACAGAGCCTCCGGGTGGTGGACGTCCTTGAAAAGGATGGACAGGGACTCAACCTTACCGTCGAGGTAAGGGACGGAATATTGAGGCATTCGAAGGGAAGGGGCGCTGTTGTGATCCGGGAGGATGGTGTCGACAAGCCCCTGACCAGGGAGGCGGAGGTGGTAAGGGTGGCTGATGTTATTGCCTATGTCAACCACGATATTGATGATGCCACGAGGGGTAATGTGATTGCAGAGCATGATCTTCCCCGGGAGTCCAGGGAGTACCTGGGAAGCACGAATTCCAACAGGATCGATACAATGGTTCGGGGTGTAATCTCGGAATCGCTCAAGAGTGACGATATGGCACCGGCCTTTGGTGAGGAGCTTGAGCACCATATTTTTGCCTTCCGGGATTTTTTGTACGAGAGGGTTTATGACAGCATGACGGTCCACCATGATTTTCTGAAATGCTCTCGAATCATAGAGGATCTCTACCACTATTTTTTGTTGAACGAAGATGCCTTCCTCCAGGAGACAAAACGTGAGGATTTTTATGATGAGCCTTCCATGTGCGTCTGTGATTTTATTGCAGGGATGTCCGACAGGTACGCCTTCAGCCTTTTTGAAAAGATATTTCTTCCCTTGCCGTGGAAGACGCAGATGTGACACGAAACCGGAAACCCGCAAGGTGGACGGGACCTGAAATTGAAATGAAAGGAAATTGAAAGAATGATGGAAAAAGTCTACAACCCCCACAACATTGAGGGGAAATGGTACGCCTTCTGGACTGAGAACGGCTATTTCACCGCCGACAACAGCTCCCCTGGAAGGCCGTTTTCAATGGTAATACCGCCGCCCAACGTGACGGGCTCGCTCCACATGGGGCATGCCCTGAACAATACCCTCCAGGATATCGTGACGAGATACAAGAGGATGGCGGGTTTCAATGCCCTATGGGTGCCTGGAACCGACCATGCAGGTATCGCAACTCAGAACGTGGTAGAGCGGGAGCTTGCAAAGGAAGGACAAAGCAGGGAGGAACTCGGCCGGGACAAGTTTATCGAACGGGTGTGGGAATGGAAGGAGCATTCGGGGAATACCATCATTGAACAGCTGAAGAGGCTTGGGTGCTCCTGTGATTGGTCGAGGCAACGCTTCACCATGGACGAGGGGCTTTCCAAGGCAGTACGGGAGGTCTTTGTCCGGCTGTATAACGAGGGGCTGATCTACAGGGATAATTATATTATCAACTGGTGTCCGCGGTGCAAGACAGCTCTTTCGGATCTTGAGGCGGAGCACGAGGACACGCAGGGGAGTCTCTGGCATATCAGGTATCCCCTGGCAGACGGGTCCGGCTATCTGACGGTGGCGACCACAAGGCCCGAGACCATGTTCGGTGATACTGCCATTGCCGTGAACCCGTCGGATGAGCGATATGCACGGTACGTGGGCAAGGACGTGATCCTTCCTATCGTGGAAAAGAGGATTCCCGTTATAGGTGACGGCTATGTGGACACATCGTTCGGAACAGGCGTCTTGAAGGTTACACCTGCCCATGATTTGAATGACTTTGAGATCGGGAAGAGATGTAATCTTGCGGTGGTAAAGGTGATTGATGATGACGGAAGGATGAACGAAAACGCGGTCCATTACCGGGGCATGGACAGGTTTGAATGCAGAGAGAAGGTTGTTCGGGAACTGGACAACAAGGGGCTGCTCGAAAAGGTAGAACCCTATGCCCTTGGCGTGGGGAAGTGCTACCGGTGCAAGACCGTTGTCGAACCGAGTTTGTCGCTCCAGTGGTTTCTCAGGATGAAACCCCTTGCCGAGCCGGCGATCGAGGCGGTCCGGAACCACCAGGTGAGGATCATCCCGGAGATGTGGGAGAAGGTCTACTTCGAATGGATGGAGAATATCAGGGATTGGTGCATTTCACGACAGATCTGGTGGGGCCACAGGCTGCCTGTCTGGTACTGCGATCAATGCAATGCAACCTATGTTTCAGCGGAAGACCTGACTACCTGCGAGGCCTGCAAGGGGAAGCTGAGGCAGGAGTCCGATGTTCTCGATACGTGGTTCTCCTCCGGCCTCTGGCCTTTTTCAACCCTTGGCTGGCCGGACGATACAAAGGACCTGAGGACGTACTATCCTACATCCGTTCTCATCACGGCCTTTGATATCCTCTTTTTCTGGGTAGCACGGATGATCATGATGGGTATCCGGTTTATGGGGGAGCCGCCCTTCAGCGAAGTATATATCCACGCCCTTGTGCGGGACGCCGAGGGGAAGAAGATGAGCAAGTCGAAGGGTAACGTGATCGATCCCCTTGTCATAATAGACGAGTACGGGACCGATGCCTTCAGGTTCTCCCTGGCCATGCTCGCGGCCCAGGGAAGGGACATCCTCCTCTCGGAGGAGCGTATAGAGGGTGCGAGAAACTTTACAAACAAGGTCTGGAATGCGTCAAAACTTTCCCTTTCGTTTCTCGAGGGTGTGACGGCTCCCGCAAAGGAAAAATCCTCATTCCTCCCCGACCGCTGGATACGGTCGAGGGTCCAGAAGGTAATAAGGGACGTAGCCAAGGGCATCGAAACATACCGGTTCAACGAGGCTGCAAACCTGATCTATACATTTGTCTGGCATGAATTCTGCGACTGGTATCTTGAGCTCATCAAGCCGAATCTCTATGGAAAGGTAACGGCCTTTGATCAGTCGCTCACAAAGTCCGTTCTCCACAGGACCTTGTCGGACATCCTCAAGGTTCTCCATCCCCTCATGCCCTTTGTGACGGAAGAGATCTATCAGCGGCTGCCGGGCAGAGACACGGCGAGCATAATGATCTCGTCCTTCCCTGAGCGTGACGACGCTGAGATTGACGAGGAAAGCGAAAGCAAGATGAATCTCGTCATGGGTGTGGTGGACGTGGTAAGGAACATAAGGGGTGAAACCGGTATCGGCCCCAACGTTCGTGTAGAGGCGATGGTACGGGCCGATGGACAGCAGTCGCTCTTGCGGGAATACGAGTACTACATCAAGGAGCTGGCAAAGATCGAGCACCTTTCCTTTGTTGATGGAAGACCGCCTGAGCAGTCGGCTGTGGGTGTGTACGGCGGCATAGAGGTGTTTGTTCCCCTTAAGGACTTGATTGACGTATCCAAGGAACTGGGGAGGATACAGAAGGAATTGCAGAAGATCGACGAGGACGGTGAACGATTGATCCGGAAGCTGAACAATCCTTCATTCAGAGAGAAGGCCCCTGCCGAGGTCATAGAAAAGAACGAAAAAACCTATGCTGAATTGCAGAAGAAAAGAGAAAAACTGCTCTCGAGCAAAGGACTTCTGGAAAATCTGTCAGGGAACTGAATGGCCCTCAACTTTTCGACCATAGAGACGTTCGTAGCGGAGAATCAGGAGGGAATCAGGGACAAGACTCTCCTGCGCCACGAAAGGTACTCCATGCTGAGAGGCCTGCAGGACAAACTCCAACACTCCCTTGATAGCCATGATCGCTTCGAGCGCGAACTGACCTCTCTGGTTGTTGACAAGATAAAAAAGGCCAAATCGTACAGTGAATTGAATAAGTGTCACAGAAGGGCCGTATCCGGGATAGAAGCGTATTTTAAGGAAGAAGATACGGTCATGGATGTTCATGATCTCTTCCGTATTGTGAGGGACGATATTACGATCAGGACCCTGGCGCTGGTGGAGGAGGAAATGGCGCGGGAGGGATACGGGCATCCCCCTTCCGGATATGTATGGGTAGGTCTTGGCAGCGAAGGACGGGATGAGCAGACCCTTATGACCGACCAGGATAACATGATCCTCTTTGCTGAGACAGAGGATGAATTTGTCACGGATTACCTGAGGGACAAGTGTTATGACCACTACAGGGCGACCGGTGTCGAGGATGGTTTCGGCAAGGTTACGGAGAAAAATATCCTCGATTACTATTACGAGGTATTTGCCGGTAAAGTTGTGGAAAGACTCCACGAAGTGGGATTCGAGAAGTGTAAGGGCGGGGTGATGCCGTCGAACACGAAGTGGCGGGGCTCCTTCTCGGACTGGCATGAGCGGATTCAAGAGCGGATCATCCGCGAAAGGGGTATTTTTGAATCCCTTGACGTGATTATCCTTACGGATGCGAGGCCAATAGCAGGTGACCAATCACTTCTCCAGGTGCTTCTCGAGGAATTTTTTGCCTTTTTGCGGAATAACAAATTCGTGATGAAGGATTTCTATACATCCGCGGTTTTGATGCCGACGGCCCTCAGCTTTTTTGGAAAATTCAAGACCGAAAAGAACGGAGAGTATAAGGGAAAGATGAACATCAAGCTCCTTGGCTGGGCCCCTCTTATACTGGCTGTCCGGATGGTGGCGATAACAAACGGAATATTCGAGACGAACACAGTGAGGAGGATACGACTCCTCAGAGACAAGAACGTGATAAAGAAGGATATGGAGACGGACCTGATTGACGCCTATCTGACCTTTGTTCGACTGCGGATTTTGAATCAGATCAGGAACAAAACAGGAAAGCAGGCTGATATGAATTACCTGAACCCCGGCGTGCTGGACTCCCAGGAACAGGGGAGACTTCGAAAAGCAATGAAAACAGTCGAGGTTTTCCAGAAATACATAGAACAGAACCTGCTTTTCGGCCAAACATTTTAAGGAGGTGTGCATGAAGGTTGTGGAGCTTATGAACAAGAATGTGGTGACTTGTCACCCTTCTGAAAAGCTTACAGTCATTTTGAATAAGCTTGAGCTCTTCAATATCGCGGGAATGCCGGTGGTTGACAAAGGAAGACTCGTGGGGATCATATGCCAGAGCGATATTCTCAAGGGTCTTAAAACAGGAACCATCGAGGACCTGATAGTGAAAGACGTGATGGTAAAGGACGTGATCGTGGTATCTCCCACCGAGTCGGCAGTAAACGTTGCAAAGATCATGATCGAAAAACATGTCAACAGGGTGCCTATTGTTGAAAAAGGGGTCATAGTGGGTATAGTGACACGGGGCGATATAATAAAGGCGGTGGCTGAGTGCGGATAAGGCGAAATTGCAAAAGGGCACCACAGGGGTGAGAAAGAGATGAAGATAACAAAGGATGTGGTGGAGTACGTTGCCCACCTGGGAAGACTTGAGCTGGAGCCTGGCGAGGCGGAGCTTTATACAACGCAACTCGATCGAATTCTGGATTACGTGGATGCACTCAATAAACTGGACACGGAGGGCATTGAACCTACCAGCCATGCCGTCCCGCTTGTCTCGGTAATGCGGGAGGACGAGGTTCGGGATTCCATCGGTATCGACGGTTCACTCATGAATGCACCTGAAAGAAAAGAGACGTTTTTCAAGGTGCCGCCCATAATCGAGGTGGAAGAATAGTGGAAAGAATTCTTGATATGACCATACAGGAGGTGCGGGAGCTCCTCCGAAAGAAGGATATTTCTTCGGTCGAGCTGACCGGTTTCTATCTGGAGAGGATAAAGAAGCACGACGGATCATTGCTGACCTATTTGCGGGTGACGGAAAAAGAGGCCCTTGAAATGGCCAGGGATGCCGACCTTAAAATGGGCCAGGGGGAGGACGGACCCCTTCTGGGAATTCCTTTCGGGGTTAAGGATATCTTTTGTACGAAAGATATCGAGACGACCTGTGCATCCCGGATACTGGAAGGTTTTGTTCCGCCTTATGATGCCACGGTAATAAAGAAACTGAAGGATTGCTCGTTCGTGCACCTTGGGAGACTGAACATGGACGAGTTTGCCATGGGGTCGTCCACTGAGAACTCTGCCTTTCAAACCACAAAGAACCCATGGGATTTTTCCCGCATCCCAGGGGGGTCGAGCGGCGGATCAGCCTCGGCTGTTGCTGCGGGTCTCTGCGCTGCAGCCCTTGGGACCGACACAGGGGGCTCTATCAGGCAGCCGGCGAGTTTGTGCGGCGCCGTAGGCATGAAGCCCACATACGGACGGGTCTCGCGGTACGGCCTCATCGCCTTTGCCTCATCCCTTGATCAGATCGGCCCCTTGACGAGGAGCGTGAGCGACTGCGCCGTTGTGATGAATGCTATTGCCGGTTACGATCCTATGGATTCCACCTCCATTCCTCAACCGGTGCCTGATTACACGGAATTCCCGGGGAGGGATATCAAGGGGATGAAGATAGGGATTCCCAGGGAGTACTTTCCGGAGGGTATGGACAGGGATGTGAAGAAGGCCATAAAGGAATCCTTGGCTGTGTTTGAAAATCAAGGGGCATCCCTGGTGGACATTTCCCTTCCCCACACCGAGTATGCAGTGGCAACCTACTATGTTATCTGTACTGCCGAGGCATCGTCGAACCTGGCGAGGTATGACGGCGTGAAATACGGTCTGCGGGTAGACGGCAAAGACATCATCGATATGTACAAGAAAACGAGATTGAAGGGATTCGGGAAGGAGGTAAAAAGACGCATCATCCTGGGGACCTACGTATTGTCCTCCGGCTACTATGATGCCTACTACAGAAAGGCCGGAAAGGTGAGAACGCTGATGAGGCGTGATTTTGACGAGGCCTTCAAGGCATGCGACATTATGGTGACCGCGGTTTCTCCGACGACGGCCTTCAAGGCAGGGGAAAAGGTCGATGATCCCTTGAACATGTATCTTTCCGACATATTTACGATACCGATGAACCTGGCCGGTCTTCCTGCCATGTCCGTACCCTGCGGGTTTGACGGCAATGGTCTGCCCATCGGACTTCAGATCATAGGGAGACCTCTCGATGAAGGACGGATCATGCAGGCTGCCTATGTTATCGAGAGAGAAAGGGCAGTGAAGAAGATTCCCGACACACTGCGCTAAAGAGCGGCCTGTCATGAATTTTACGGTCAATGATCTCAATGTCAAGAAATTTCTCGCAGCCCTGAAAGGTATGGGGATCGATTCGTACGTCTCTAACGGTGAGACCGTACTCACGCTCCCGGTTATCCGGAAGGCTGCGAAGACGTGCCGCAAGTGCGGTCTTGCAGATTCGAGGAAAAACGTGGTATTCGGCGAGGGGAGCGATACGGCGCAACTCGTCTTTGTGGGAGAAGCACCGGGGGAAGAGGAGGATCTGCAGGGAAGACCCTTTGTCGGCAGGGCGGGCAAGCTCCTCGACCAGTTGATTGAGAGAATCGGCCTGAGGAGGGAAGATGTGTATATCTGCAATGTCCTCAAGTGCAGGCCCCCTGACAACAGGGATCCGGAAGAGGCGGAGATTGATGCATGCAAGCCCTATCTCATTTCTCAATTAGGGCTTATAAAGCCAAAGGTCATCTGTACCCTTGGGAGACATGCCTATAATACGCTTTTGGGTGTCAATGAAAGAATAACCAGGGTACGAGGCACCCTCCGAGATTATAGAGGCACGATGCTTCTCGCGACGTACCATCCCTCTTTTCTTCTCCGGAATCAGGAAAAGATCAAGGAGGCATGGGAAGACATGGAACGGCTGAAGCAGCTTTTGAGGTCCTGATAACCGTGGATATACGCACTGTCATTGTCGAATTCATTTTATCCCGGATTTTCCATTGGTATGCGCAGGTGTGTCAAGATATTCTAAGCAAACTCACTCATGTAATTTCGCTTTCAACGAATAAACATTTGCGTGCACAGGAACACCAGCCCTTCGTGCGTCTCGTTGCATCCCGGACCACGGTAAAGCTTGTTTCGCTGAAACGGACAAGCCCGCCATTTTATGAATGGCTCAAGCATGTCCATTTCCCCTTGTGGGACGTTCTCCTTCGCCCTGACCGCGGTGGGCTGTCATTCCACTATGACGCTTCTTGGGGAAAGTGTTCCTGTATGAGGAAGCGGTTTGATGTCGATACGCTCCTGCGACTTCATTCACCTGCGTTCAGCTTCGGAGCTTTTGCTTATGCAAAAGATAAGCTTCCTTGTCTCCATCAAACGACATATCCGGGTTTATGAAGATCATCAGCGCCGAATATCTGACAAGCGTGGCAGCCTTGAGCGACAGAAAAGCTGAAGGTCTGCCGGAAATTTGTTTTATCGGCAGGTCCAATGTGGGAAAGTCGTCGCTCATCAACAGGCTTGCAATGCGAAAGATTGCGAGAACGAGTTCCACGCCCGGCGCAACGAAGACGATCAACCTCTATGAAATTCAGTATGAGTTCAATGGGTTGCGGGAACGGGCCATATTCAGTGATTTCCCCGGCTTTGGTTATTCCAGGATCTCAAAGGAGATCTACCGGGGTTGGGAGATGATGATCGACAGGTACATAGGGGGAAACAGATTCATACGACACCTCGTGTGGGCCTTCGATATACGGCGGGATTTTAATGCCCTTGATGAAACGGTTCTCGAATGGATAGGGCTTAAGGGGTTACCGTACAGCCTTGTGCTTACGAAAAGCGACAAGGAAGGGCGCGGCTACTCAACAAGGAAGAAAGACCTCCTGAGCCGATACCTGAAGACAAGCTCTGTATTCGTTTTCTCTGCGAAGGATGATTCCGGGAGGAAGGAGCTACTCGCCCATATCCTTGCTCAACTGGGCGGAGAAGAACCATCCGCCCTGGCCTGAAAGAAAATGGAGGGGTCCTGCAGGCGTCCCTCCGGCCTGTTTGGCTATCTATCTCAGATCATTGAGGGTAAAGATAGATTGGAAGGCGTATCCTTTTGACTCCATGGTATCCCTTCCTCCTTCGAGTCTGTCCAGGATAGCCACGATTCCTTTCACGGTGTATCCTGCCTTTTCAACGGCATCTATTGCCTTGAGGGAGGACCCTCCGGTAGTAATCACATCCTCAAGAATGACAACGTTCATCCCTTTCCGGAGATTCTTGGCCCCTTCTACCCATTGATTGGTCCCGTGTCCCTTCGGCTCTTTTCGGATAAGGAATCCTGAAAGATTGTCTTTTTGTCTGTATGCAGCCAGAACCACGGCGCACACGAGAGGATCGCCCCCGATGCTCACGCCTCCCACGGCATCGATGCCGGACATATCCCTTACCATCTTGTGCATGATGTTCCCGACAAGATACATGCCCTCCGGGTTGAGGGTTGTTTCCTTTGCATCGATGTAGTATGTGCTCTTTTTGCCGCTGGCGAGTATGAAGTCGCCTTCCTCGTACGACAGTTCTTTAAGAATCGTCAACAATCTTTCTTTTTCATTCATAGGACTTTCTCTATCCTCTCTATCGGTTTTAGTATGTGGCCGGCCATGCCGGAACCGTGTCAGCCGTGCCCCGCCAAATGCTCCAATTCCTTGTGGAAAAACCCTGTAATCTCATCATCCATAAGGCAAAAGGTGATCTCCCGAAGGGTTGTAGCTGTTGTTTCAATAAAGGATGAAACCTCATGGACAATAATCCGGGCACATCTTTCTTTGGGAAAGCCGAAGATACCCGCACTGACGGCAGGCATGGACAGGCTCGCGAAGGCCTTCTCTGTCGCGAGCTTCAGTGTGTTCCGAACAGCGTTCCTCAGTTTCTCCTCTTCGTCCCCTTCGCCCCACCGCGGACCCACAGCGTGGAGCACGTATTTTGCCTTGAGCCTGCCGCCCGTGGTGACGGCACACCCGCCGACCGGTACATACCCTATGCGATCGCTCTCTTCCTGGATAAGGGCTCCTCCCTTTCGCACGATAGCGCCGGCAACGCCGCCCCCGTGCTTCAGATAGGAATTGGCTGCGTTGACGATGGCGTCTACATCGCTCTCGGTTATGTCGCCCCGCACGATCCGCACGGTAGTCTCTTTTATTGCAATTTCTTTTATAATCTCCATCGCCCCTCCGGAAGCCCATCCGTGATTAATAACCATGCTGGTGCCGTGTAGTGAATTCGGGCCCGTGTCGATTCCGGCTCCCTGTCCGTTTTTGGACTTCGTGATTGTCA
>Ga0180030_1138402_pt1 | contig 10183 bp, 15 predicted proteins | sample BioARNtimezero_2_FD_135995 | JGI IMG/M metagenome (GOLD analysis project Ga0180030, IMG submission 135995) | Anaerobic biogas reactor microbial communites from Seattle, Washington, USA - Biogas_R2-A RNA time zero (Metagenome Metatranscriptome) | ecosystem: Engineered > Bioreactor > Anaerobic >...
ACCGGTTTCATCAAGGAATAGTATGGTTGAAAGAAATGAACGCAAAGAGCGCATTGGTATAGTCGTAAGCGACAAAATGAATAAAAGTATAGTGGTAAAGGTCGAGCGTAAGTTTGTCCATCCAGTATATGGTAGAACCGTCAGGTTAAATACGAAGTTTGTTGCTCATGACGAAAATAACGAATGCAAAATTGGTGATACAGTAAAAATTATCGAAACAAGGCCGCTTTCAAAAACAAAAAGATGGCGCCTCGGCGAGATTCTTGAAAGATCAAAATAATTTAATGCCGCCATTTTATGTGAAGGGCTAGTTGAGGGAAACATGATACAGGTAGAAACACAATTGAACGTTGCCGATAATTCGGGTGCAAAAAGAGTTCAGTGCATAAGAATTCTCGGAGGAACACGTCGACGGTATGCCAGAGTTGGGGACATTATCGTTGTAACAGTGAAGGATGCAATTCCTAATGGTGCCGTCAAAAAGGGTGCTGTTGCAAAGGCTGTTATAGTGCGTACATCAAAAGAATACGGAAGAAAAGACGGTACGTATATTCGTTTCAGCGATAATGCTGCAGTTATAATTAATGAAACCGGTGAGCCCAAAGGTACCCGCATTTTTGGACCGGTTGCTCGTGAATTGCGTGACAAAAAATTCACGAGAATCGTTTCTCTTGCACCGGAAGTTCTTTAAGGAGAGGGTTTAAAAATGGCATTAGGTCTTAAAAAGAATGATACTGTGCAGGTTATTTCCGGTGAGTTTAAAGGAAAGACCGGACGGATCATTAAAATGATCAGAGATAAAAATAAGGCTATTGTAGAGAACATTAATGTTGTAAAAAGACATACAAAGCCTAACCAGAAAAATCAGCAGGGTGGGATCATTGAGAAAGAAGCTGCAATTGATCTTTCAAATCTTATGCTGGTTTGTCCAAAGAGTGGAAAACCAACTCGTCTGGGGGTAAGTGTTCTTGAAAATGGAGAACGAGTACGCTTTTCAAAAAAAGCTAAGGAGATTGTAGAGTGAGCGAAGGTACAGTTAACAAAGTAAGAATGAAAGAGTTTTATACCTCTAAAGCTGTTCCTGCACTTGTTTCAAAATACGGGTATAAAAATGTAATGCAGGTGCCCAGGATTACAAAAATTGTAATCAATATGGGGGTAGGCGGTGCTACATCTGATGCAAAAGCTATGGATGAAGCAGTTGCTTGTCTAAGAGATATTTCGGGTCAGAAACCAGTTATTACAAAATCAAAGAAAGCTATTTCTAATTTCAAGCTTCGTGAAAATGTTCCAATTGGTTGTAAAGTGACCTTGCGCGGTAAAATGATGTATGAATTCTTTGATCGCCTCGTTTCTATCACTATACCTCGTATACGTGATTTTCGCGGTTTGTCGAGAAAAGCTTTTGATGGGATGGGGAATTACACATTAGGTATTAAGGAACAGATTGTTTTCCTTGAAATTGACAGAGATAAAGTATCTAAAATAACCGGTATGGATATATCGATCTGTACGACAGCTGAAACAAACGAAGAAGGGTTGGCATTACTTAAGGAAATGGGAATGCCTTTCCGTAAATAACGCTCAGGGAGAGTATAAGTGGCGAAGAAATCGTTGATCGAAAAATGTAGAAGTAAGCAGAAATTCTCAACTCGAAATTATACCAGATGTAGAAGATGCGGTAGGCCTCGAGCAATTTACAGAGATTTCGGATTGTGCAGAATTTGTTTCAGAGAGATGGCATTAAAGGGTGAGATCCCTGGTGTCGTGAAGTCCAGCTGGTAAAGTGAAAGAGAAAGGGAAAATATAATGTTAACCGACCAGATTGCAGATATGTTCAATCGGATTCGCAATGCCATGCAGGCGAGAAAAAGAACGGTAGATATTCCTGCTTCAAATTTGAAAAAGGATATTACCCGTTTACTGTTTGAAAATCATTATATCAGCAAATATGCTTTCGTTAATGATGACAAACAGGGAGTTATCAAAATACTGCTTAAGTATAATGAAGATCAGACAGGTGCTATACAAGGTATAAAAAGAGTAAGTACACCGGGAAGAAAACAGTACGTTCAGTCGAAGGATGTACCAAAAGTATTGAACGGTATGGGTATGGCAATTATTTCAACATCCAAAGGTGTCATGACAGATCATGACTGCCGTAAAATGAATGTTGGCGGTGAAGTTGTCGGATTGATCTGGTAGAAATAAGGTATCCAGAATTAATAAAGGAGTTTGTCTTGTCACGCATTGGTAAAGTACCAGTAAAAATACCAAATGGTATTCAGGTCTCTGTAAAAGGACAGAAGATTGACGTGAAAGGGGCCAAGGGTTCACTTTCACGTGAAATACCGGAAGGTATTAAGGCAGAGGTAAAAGACGGTGAAATAGAAATTACCCCAGCTGGCGAAAATATCGAAGGTGTAAAGGCCTTATGGGGATTATACAGGCAACTTATTCAAAACATGGTAATTGGTTGCTCTGTCGGGTATAAAAAGGAGCTTGAGATTATTGGGGTAGGTTATAAAGCTGAAATGAAAGGTAAGGACATTAATGTGCTTGCCGGATATTCAGGACCCAAATTTTATAAGGCACCTGAAGGAATTGCAATAACTGTTGAAAATCAGACTAAAATCGTGATACAGGGAATTGACAAGGAGACTGTCGGTCAGGTGGCTGCAGATATACGAAGGATAAGACCTCCGGAGCCATACAAGGGTAAAGGTATCCGATATTTAGGCGAAAAGGTTGTGAGAAAAGCTGGAAAGACAGCTGGTAAGTAAAGATATCGGAGGATCAAAATGAATATATCGCAGAAAAGAGTATTGGAACGTAAAGCAAGAGCAGTGCGTGTAAGAAAAAAGATCAGTGGTACTGCTCAGAGACCTCGTCTTTGCGTAAGAAGAAGTTTAAATCATATTTACGCTCAGATTGTTGATGATGTCTCTGGGGAAACTCTGGTTCTAGTTGGAACTACCGGAGAAGATTTTCGCAGTAAAGTTTCCGGTCAGAAGATGACAAAAGTTGAAGAGTCAAAAATAATTGGTCAAATTGTGGCTGAGAAGGCAAAAGGAAAAGGGATAACGGCAGTGGTTTTTGATAGAAAAGGTTATCTTTTTCATGGCCGCGTTAAGGCATTGGCAGAAGCTGCCCGTAGTGGCGGGTTGAGCTTTTAAGGTTGGTGGAAAGGGGATTTTAGTTTGAGTAACGAAGAAATTATCAGCAGCAACTCCGAAAATCAGTTAGTGGACAGACTTGTTGCTGTTAGCCGGGTTGCAAAAGTTGTTAAAGGCGGAAGAAGATTCGGTTTTAATGCATTAGTAACTGTTGGTGATAGTAATGGTACAATCGGGCTTGGAATGGGTAAAGCCAATGATGTAACAGAAGCTATCAGAAAAGCGGTTGAGAATGCGAAGAAAAATCTGGTAACTGTAAGTATTGTCAATGGTACGATTCCTCATGAAATTATCGGACATTTTGGTGCTGCCAGAATTATCCTGAAGCCTGCAGCTCCTGGTACCGGTGTTATTGCCGGGGGACCAGCTCGTGCGGTTCTTGAACTGGCTGGTGTTCACAACATTCTTACCAAATGTATGGGTACTACCAATGCACACAATGTAGTAAAAGCAACTCTTGATGGGCTTAAAAAACTTAAAACTAAAGAACAGATCAGGAAACTCCGGCAGATCGCTGTCAGTGTACCTGCCTGATTATAAGGATGTAATCTATGAGTAAGAAGCTGAAAGTTACTCAAATTCGGAGTACTATCGGGTGCCTTAAGGCTCAAAAAGAAACAGTACGCGCTCTGGGTTTGAGAAAAATAAACAAAGTTGTTATACACGACGATACACCTTGTATCAGAGGTATGGTTAATTCAGTAATGCATATTGTAAAAGTTGAAGATATTGTCGGAGAATAATAATGTTAAAGTTAAATGATTTAAAACCTGTTACAGGATCCCGTAAGACAGGAAAAAGAAAAGGACGAGGAACTGGCAGTGGTAATGGAAGCACTGCTGGCAGAGGTAACAACGGTGATGGTGCACGGAGTGGTGCATACACAAAGTTTTATTTCGAAGGTGGTCAGACTCCTCTTACCCGTCGTATTCCGAAAAGAGGATTCGTATCTCCATTTAAAGCCGTTTATCAGATTGTTAATGTGGGGAGTCTCGAGTCGCTTGAAGCAGATGTAAAAGAGATCAATGTAGAAGTTCTTTACAATAATGGGCTTGTCCATGAGGTCGACAGACCTGTAAAGATACTTGGTGAAGGTGAGCTCACAAAGCCTCTTAACGTCAAGGTCCATTCATTCTCGAAAACTGCAAAAGAAAAAATTGAAAAAGCAAAAGGGAAAGCTGAGGTAATTATCCGTGCTTGAGACCTTTAAAAATCTGTTCAGAATACCCGAGTTGAGGAAAAAGATTTTCTTCACTATGGGTATTGTTTTCATTTATAGGCTCGGGGGACATATTCCTACACCAGGGATTGATCCTGAAGTACTGGGTGACTTTTTAGAACAGTCTTCCAACTCTCTATTTGGTCTATACGACATGTTTGTCGGAGGTGCATTCAAGAGGGTTACTGTGTTTGCCTGTGGAATTATGCCATATATCAGCGCTTCGATTATCATTCAGCTGTTGGGCACTGTATTTCCATATTTTCATAAGCTGCAGCGTGAAGGTGGAGAAGGAAAAAAGAAAATTACTCAATATACCAGGTATGGTACGGTTTTAATTGCAGTAATTCAATCTCTCAGTATAGGTATATGGCTTCAAAGTATACAATCACCTGTTACCGGACTACACGCTGTACACGAGAGTCTTTCAGGACTGAAATTTATAATTCTCACGATTATAAGTTTAACAACCGGTACCATAATTATAATGTGGCTGGGTGAACAGATTACAAGTAAAGGCATTGGCAATGGTATTTCGCTGATCATCATGATTGGAATAGTGGCTCAGATTCCAAGTTCAATTGTGTCCGAAGTGCAGCAGATCATGGCTGGGACTCGTCATCCTTTAATGGAGTTGATGATTCTGGTAGTTGTAATCGGAATGACAGCATTTATCGTTTTAATGACTCAGGCGATGCGAAAAATACCGATTCAGACTCCTAAAAAAGTTATTAACAACAAAATGTATGCAGGTCAGAACACTGTATTACCATTACGGTTGAACATGGCTGGAGTTATACCGATCATCTTCGCATCTTCTATCATGACATTGCCGGGCATGATTGGAAACTTCTTCCCTGAATCTCTTGTTATGGAGGATATTTCCAGATTATTTGCACCTGGTGGTATTTTATATTCGCTTATCTATGCGTTATTAATTATATTCTTTACCTATTTTTACACTGCAATAATTTTCAATCCGGTTGATATTGCAGATAATTTGAAAAGATCTGGTGGGTTTATTCCCGGAATAAGGCCTGGAAAGAAGACTGCAGAATTTTTAGATAATGTTTTGACAAGAATAACTCTTCCTGGTTCGGTTTTTCTGGCATTTATCTCAATTGCGCCATTTCTTTTGATGGGTACTATGAAAATTGATTTTTATTTTGGTGGAACCAGTGTACTGATTGTAGTAGGTGTAGCGTTAGATACTCTACAGCAGTTGGAATCTCATCTTCAAATGCGCAACTATGAGGGATTTTTGAAGAAAGGAAGATTGCGTGGCAGAAGATTTTAGAATCTTCGCACAATACTTTTAATTATGGGAAAAAACGATTCCATTCAAGTCGAAGGAACAGTTACAGAAACACTTCCAAATGCAGCATTCAAAGTGATGCTGGAAAATAAGCACGAAATATTGGCACACATTTCTGGAAAAATGCGAATGAATTACATACGCATTCTTCCTGGAGATAAAGTTCTGGTCGAATTATCACCGTATGATTTGACCAGAGGTAGAATTACGTATCGGTATAAATAAAGGGGCTTTAATTGAAAGTACGTGCATCAGTTAAAAGAATCTGCAAAGAATGCAAAGTGATTAAGAGAAAAGGTGTTGTACGGGTTATCTGTGCAAAAAGTGCAAAACACAAACAACGTCAGGGATAATTAACAGATTTATAGACTTACTGTATTTAAGGGGGTCCGATTGTGGCTCGTGTAGCAGGTGTTGATATACCAGCAAATAAACGTAGTATTATTAGTTTGACGTACATTTACGGAATTGGCAATGCTTCTGCAGCTTTAATTCTCAAAAAAGCGGGAATTGACGGTGAAAGAAGAATGAAAGACCTTTCTGAAGATGAACTCGACAAAATCAGAAAAATCATCGATAGTGAATATCAGACTGAGGGTAACCTCAGAGCTACTGTCAGGATGAATATTAAAAGATTAATGGATATTGGCTGTTTCAGGGGCCTTCGTCATAGAAAAGGTCTTCCGTGCAGAGGACAGAGAACTCGCACAAATTCCAGGACAAGAAAAGGTCCTCGGAGAACTATTGCCAATAAGAAAAAAGCACCGTCTAAATGATAACTATTCTACAGGGAGAATCTGAAGGAAGATGAGTAAAGAATCTTCAACAACAAAAGAAGTTAGTAAAAAGGTAAAGAAACGAGCTTCATCCGAAGGCGTTTGTCATGTGAGAGCTACTTTCAACAATACATTGATTAACATTACCGACTTAAAAGGCAATGTGATTTCGTGGAACACTCCAGGGAAATCCGGTTTTAAAGGTTCCAGAAAAAGTACTCCGTTTGCTGCTGGTATTGCAGCCGAGGTGGTTGCAAAAGCTGCTTTTGATGCTGGAGTCAGAAAGGTTGAAGTACATCTCAGAGGTGCAGGTAATGGGCGTGAAAGCGCTATACGATCACTGGCTGCTGCAGGAATCAGAGTAACGGCTATTAAGGATTTTACAGCTGTTCCTCACAATGGTTGCAGACCTCCCAAGCGTAGAAGAGTCTAACTGCTGGTTTGATGTGCAAATAATAGTTATTAAAATTTTTTAAAGATCAGAATAAAGGTCGGGGAGAAACATCATGGCTGTTTATCATGGCCCTCGGTGCAGACAGTGCCGCAGGGAAGGCATGAAGTTGATGCTCAAGGGTGAACGATGTAAATCTGAACGTTGTGCGATGGAACGTAGACCGTTTCCGCCTGGAATGAGAGTATCGAAAAGAAGACGCTCTGCTACAGAATATAATCAGCAGCTGCGTGAGAAACAGAAGATCAGAAGAATGTACGGTGTTCTTGAAAAGCAGTTTGAACTTTATTTTCAAAAGTCTGCAAAATCAACCGGCATCACTGGTGAAAAACTTCTTCAACTGCTGGAAATGAGACTGGACAATATTGTTTACAGACTGGGATTTGCTGCCTCACGATCCAGTGCTCGTCAGATGGTACTCCATAATCACTTTACAGTTAATGGTAAAAAAGTAAACATTCCATCGTATCAGTTAAAAGCAGGGGATGTTGTACAGGTAAAAGATAAAAGCAAAACTCTTGAAGCTATCCACAATTCACTGAAAGCGTTGCGGGATATTCCGGAGTGGTTAACTGTTGACAAAGTTAAACTTGAAGGTTCTGTAATTCGCATACCGGAAAGAGCTGCTATACCAGTTAACGTTCAGGAACAGCTCGTTGTTGAACTTTACTCCAGATAAAAGGGAGAGTTGAAACGCAATGAAATGGAAAAGTTTGATGATGCCGAAAGGCATCCAGATCGAGAACCCTGAAAATATACCAAATTTCGGACGTGTCACCGTTGAACCTCTTGAAAGAGGATGGGGACACACCGTTGGTAATTCAATAAGAAGAATTCTTCTTTCTTCTCTTCAGGGTGCCGCAGTTACATCAATCCGTCTTGATGGAGCAATGCATGAATATTCCACTCTGGAAGGTGTTGCTGAAGATGTAACTGACATCATTCTTAATATTAAACAATTGAGAATCAAACTGGTTGCTGACCATGATACTACGTTACGTCTCGAAGTTAGTGGTGAAGGTGAAGTTAAAGCATCAGATATCGAGAAGAATCCTGATGTTATTATCCTGAATCCTGATCTGCACATTGCTACTATCAATAAAGATGCGAAGCTAAAACTCGAGATGAGTGTTACTGATGGAAGAGGGTATGTTTCGGCTGAAATGAATCGTCGGGATGAAGATCCTGTTGGAACTATTCCTGTTGACGCTTTATTTTCCCCTGTTACAAAAGTAAACTATGTGGTAGAAAATACGCGTGTCGGTCAGCGTACTGATCTTGACAAGATTATTTTTGAAATATGGACAGATGGAAGTATTTCGGTTGAAGATGCAATTGGGTATGCAGCAAAATTGTTATATGATCATCTTGAAGTGTTCATTAATATCGAAGGTGAATTCGAACCGGTTCAGGAAATTGTTCGTGATGAAAAGACTGAAAAGCTTCGTCAATTGCTGAAAATGCGTGTTGATGAGCTTGAGCTGTCTGTCAGATCAAATAATTGTCTCAGAGCGGCCAATATCCATACACTGGCTGACCTTGTTCGAAATCAGGAATCTGATATGCTCAAATACAAAAATTTTGGTAGAAAATCGCTCATTGAGCTCAATCAGGTTCTCAACAATCTTGGTTTGACATTCGGTATGGATGTCGATAAAATAATGGGTAATGTCCAGGAAGCTTCCTGAACAGCAATCTTTAAGAAATAACTTTAAAGAAGGTTTATTGCAATGCGTCACTTAGTATCAGGACGAAAACTGAATCGGACTGCAAGCCATAGAAAAGCCATGTTATCAAATCTGGCAGTATCTGTTCTTGATAAAGAACGTGTAGTCACAACTCTTGCAAAAGCAAAAGAGGTTCGGTGTGTCGTCGAACGGCTTGTTACTTACGGAAAAAAAGCTGATCTTCATCATATCCGTCTTGCCGCAAGAAGGATCAATAACAAAACAGTTCTTAAGAAACTTTTTGATGATATCGCTCCCGGTTATAAAGATCGTGAAGGTGGATATACCAGAATCATAAAGCTTGATGAACGCAAGGGCGATAACACGCTGATGTCAATAATTGAACTTGTCGGACGCGGTAAACCTGATGCTATCAGGAAGAATAAAAAGAAGAGTACCGCAAAATCGTCTGTTGGTGAAACAGTCTCTTCTGTTCAGTCGCAGGAAAAGTCAGAATAAGGTACTATGGTATACCTGAGCTGCTTTAACAGCAGATAATGTATAACTTTCCAAAAAGGAATTATTATGGCAATCAGTTATAAGGATCTTGGTTTTGTCAATACCAGAGAGATGTTCAAAAAAGCTATTGCAGGAAAATATGCTGTTCCGGCATATAACTTCAATAATATGGAACAGATTCAGGCTATTGTCACTGCTTGTGGCAAATCTAACTCACCTGTGATTATGCAGGTTTCAAGCGGTGCACGGAAATACGCCAACCCGATCCTGCTCAGATATATGGGGCAGGGTGCAGTGCAGATGGCACGTGATGCCGGTTACAACATTCCTATTGCCTTGCATCTGGATCATGGTGATACATTCGAACTTTGCGTTCAGTGCATAGAAAGCGGATTTTCATCTGTCATGATTGATGGTTCACACCATGAATATGAGAAGAATATTGAGCTTACTTCAAAAGTCGTAGAGTATGCTCATAAGTATGATGTAACTGTTGAAGGAGAGCTTGGCGTTCTCAGCGGCATTGAGGATGATGTAGTAGCTGCAAAGTCAATATATACCCAGCCCGATCAGGTTGAGGATTTTGTAAAGAAAACAGGTGTTGATTCACTTGCTATTTCGATTGGAACGTCACATGGGGCTTACAAGTTCAAGCCCGAACAGTGTACAAAAAATGCAGATGGTGTTCTGGTACCGCCACCACTGAGATTTGACATTCTCGAAGAAATTGAGAAGAGAATCCCCGGATTCCCGATTGTTCTGCATGGTGCAAGTTCTGTAGTACCTGCTTATGTTGATATCATCAACAACAATGGTGGTAAACTTAAAGCTGCTGTTGGTATTCCCGCTGATGAACTTCGTAAAGCCGCAAAATCAGCTGTCTGCAAAATTAATATCGATTCTGATGGCCGTCTTGTGATGACTGCTATTATAAGAAAAGTTTTTGCTGAAAAACCGGATGAATTCGATCCTCGTAAATACCTCGGTCCTGCACGCGATGAACTTGTAAAAATGATAATCGATAAGAATCAGAACGTTCTTGGAAGTGCTGGAAACGCAT
>Ga0180030_1010982_pt1 | contig 10156 bp, 10 predicted proteins | sample BioARNtimezero_2_FD_135995 | JGI IMG/M metagenome (GOLD analysis project Ga0180030, IMG submission 135995) | Anaerobic biogas reactor microbial communites from Seattle, Washington, USA - Biogas_R2-A RNA time zero (Metagenome Metatranscriptome) | ecosystem: Engineered > Bioreactor > Anaerobic >...
CAGCAGCTTTGACTTTTTCTACTTTAGGAACTTGCACCCATGTAGTTTTTTGCTCTAGAAAAGCAAAAGCCATGGGTGCAAACCCCATGGCTTTTTTAGTATGAAGCCATGGCAGCCCACCATGGCTTTTTTTCTTCTAAAGGAGGATCCAATGATTGTCGCAAAAAAGGTACTGAAACAGATGGAGGAAACAGGGTGGATTCGGCGGATGTTCGAGGAAGGTATCGTCATGAAAAAAACCTATGGCGACGATAATGTCTATGACTTCTCCCTTGGCAACCCCGACATAGAGCCGCCCGAGACACTGCGGCAGGCCCTGATCGATGCCCTTCAACACCCGGTACCGGGAATGCACCGGTACATGCCGAATAACGGGTACGAGGAGGTAAGGGAAAACGTAGCCTCCTATCTTCGGGAGATCCACAAGGTCAATTTTTCAACGAAACACGTGTATATGTCGGCAGGTAGTGCCGGGGGGCTCAACATCCTCCTCAAGAGCATGCTCAGCAAGGGGGACGAGGTGATCGTACCCACACCCTATTTCATGGAGTTCAAGTATTACATAGAAAGCCACGGGGGAGTCATCAAGCTCGTTGACACGCAGGACGATTTTCAGCTCGATATCAATAAAATAGAAGAGGCGATCACCAAGAAAACAAAGATAATCCTCTTGAACAGCCCCAATAACCCGACCGGCACCGTGTACAGTGAGGAAACCCTCAGGGAGCTCGCAAGCCTCCTGTACAAGGAGAGGAAGGCAGGCAGAAAGATATGCATAGTATCGGATGATGCGTACAAAAAGCTTGTCTATGGTGATGTCCCCCTGCCGAACATCTTCCAGATATATGACCTGGTCATTGCAGTCACCTCCCACTCCAAGGACCTGGCCATTCCCGGTGAACGGATCGGATACATTGCAATCTCACCAAGCATCGAAGAGGCTGACTCTCTCATATCAGCCCTCATGTTTTCAAGCAGGGCACTCGGTTTCGTCAATGCACCCGCCCTCTTCCAGCGGATTATCGGAAATTTCCAGAACAACTCGGTAAACATAGACGCATACCGGGAAAAAAGGGATGTCATGTACAACACGCTCATGGATGCCGGCTTTGAGTGCGTTAAACCTACCGGCGCCTTCTATCTTTTTCCGAAGTCCCCCATACCTGACGAACTCCAGTTTGTCAGGATCCTCCAGAATGAGGAGCGTATTCTGGTCGTTCCGGGAAGAGGCTTTGGCAAAGAAGGCTACTTCAGGATAGCCTACTGCGTACCCATGAAAAAAATAGTCGGTGCTGTCGAAGGCTTCAAAAGAATAGGAAGAAAATATTATACAAGAGGTCAATAATGCCAATCTCTAAAAACATTTCGCGACTCATGAAGGACTCTTCCTGGATCCGGGCAATGTTCGAAGAAGGAGAGAAACTGAAGAAACGGTACGGGACGGAAAACATATTCGATTTCTCTCTCGGCAACCCGATTGCCGAGCCCCCGCAAGCTTTAAGGGATGAGCTCATAAGGATCGTTTCCTCCGATGCAAAGGGGATGCACCGCTATATGTCGAACAGCGGCTACGAGGATGTGAGGGAAGAGATTGCCGGACACCACAGAGAGACCACCGGCCTTCCTTTCGCCAAGGATCACATTATTATGACCGTCGGATCTGCCGGCGGAATCAACGTTGTCCTCAAGTCACTTCTTGATCCGGGTGATGAGGTCATCGTGCTCTGTCCCTATTTCGTTGAGTTCAGGTTTTACATAGAAAATCACGGCGGCATTGTGCGGCTGGTTGATACCAAAGAGGATTTTCGCCTCGATATCGAGAAGATCGGAGCTTCCTTAAGCAAGAAGACCAAGGCCATCATTGTCAATTCGCCAAACAACCCAACCGGTGTCGTATACGGCGAGGCAGAACTGAGGGAACTTGCTGCCCTGCTGAACGAGAGATCCCTGAAGGGGCAGAGGATTCACATCATTGCCGATGAAGCTTACAGGAAGATCCTTTACAACGGTACCGTACTGCCGAACCTGTTCCACATTTACGATGATACCATCACCGTCACGTCCCACTCCAAGGACCTTGCCCTTCCCGGCGAACGGATCGGATATATCGCCGTATCTCCCCGTATCAAGAATGCCCGATCCCTCATCGATGCCGCGATATTCTCGAATAGAATCCTCGGTTTCATTAATGCCCCCGCAATCATGCAGCGGCTCGTGGGGGGATTCCAGAAGAATAGCGTCGATATCCTGGACTACCAGAAGAAAAGGGATGTCATGTACGGTATCCTCGTGGGAGCGGGCTTCGACGTGGTAAAACCCATGGGTGCCTTCTACATCTTTCCGAAGTCGCCGATCCCGGATGATGTGAAGTTCGTGAGAACCTTGCAGCGACACAACATTCTCACTGTTCCCGGTGTCGGCTTCGGAAGACCCGGCTACTTCAGGCTTGCCTACTGTGTTGATCTTGACATGATTGAGCGCTCAAGGCCCTATTTCAAGGAAGTGGCTGAAAGCCTTGCGGGATGATATAACCCGGATTTAACGGCAACGTGAAGCGGCTCAGTATGCGTGCCGGGTAGCGATCCAACGGTCAAGAAGCACATCTGTCGTGATGTTCCGGGCAAAGATATCGGCCATCCGCTCCCTGTCCAGGCCGCCCTTGATGATATCCTTCGTATGTGGAAATACACCCAGAACAGGGACGTCGAGGTATCTCCCGAGAACCTCGGGATTGGTTCTCGCTGCAAGGTCTCCCAATCCGTCGGTGTCGTTGAGGATAACGCCTACAACCTTGACTCCCCGGTCATGCAGGTACTTGCAGGTAAGGAGCGTGTGGTTTATAGTCCCCAAGCCGAGCCTCGACACAACAAGGGTGGGCGCCTCCCATTTCCGGATCAAATCAACAAAGAAAAAGTCCTTCTTGATCGGCACAAGCACACCCCCTGCGCCCTCGATAACGACGAGATCGTGCTCACTGAGCAGGCCACGGTATATCCTGTCGACCATATCAATATCTATTTCGATATGCTCCAGGGCAGCGGCCACTTCCGGTGCAAGGGGCGCTTCAAAGGTGTATGGACTGATGAGGCCAAGGTTATCCGAACTACCGGAGGCCTCGCGCAGACATATGGCATCCCACGGGAGTAAGTCCTTGTTTTGCTTTGAAAGCCCGCTCTCAAAGGGCTTCATGACGCCGACGTTCATGCCCTTTTGCACGGAAAAAAACGCGCACAAGGCCGACGATATGACGGTTTTTCCAACTCCTGTGTCTGTCCCTGTAATAAAAATCGCCTTCATCATCGTACCACAGAGGAAAGAAGAAGCGCTAAGCCGATAAACACGCTCGCACATATGATGGAGAGGGCCACATTGCCCTCATCGGTAATCCGTTTTTCAAAATCAGAAGTAAAGATTGCACCCACGATCTTGATGGACACCAGAGTTATCAGGACATAGACCGCAGAGTAAACAAACATCTCCGTGGCATTACCCAGGATGTTCCACATGGCAGCCTCTCAGTTGGACATATAATAAACGAGGTTATCCAGGGCAGCCGTAAAGAAGACGTTCCGAAGTTTGACATTCCCATGGACCCGGACCGGCGAGGGGGCGAAGTTTAAAATCCCCTTGATGTCTGTTTCCGCCATCATGTCTGCGATCTGCTGAGCAGACTCAGGCGGGGTCGTGATAATACCTATTTCGATATTTCTTGCCTTTACAACCTCTTTCAAACGCTCCACCGGAAGGATCTCTACAGGCTTTCCCATTCTCTCGGAGATACGACCGATAACACTGACGGGATCTATGTCGAAGGCTGCGACGATTTTATAATTCTGTTTCAAAAAATCCTTGTACACAAGAAGGGCGCTTCCCATGTTGCCTATACCGACAACGGCGATTCTCCATTCCCTGTTGATACCCAGGATCTCCTTAATGTGAAACTTCAGCTCTTTCACGTTGTATCCCATACCTCTGATGCCGAATTCACCGAAGTAGGCAAAGTCTTTTCTTACCTGGGCTGCGTTAACGTTACAGATTTCCGCAAGGAGGGCGCTCGATGCAACCTTTTCGTTTTTTGACTCAAGATCCTCAAGGGCCTTCAGATAGTTCGAAAGTCTCCTGATCGTGGCTCCCGGAATTTTAGCGTATTTGGCCATTATCCTGCTCTTGTTTTTGTATTTTGTCTCTCTCGTTTTTGTATTTTGTAACAGGTATTGGGGTGAAAAGCAAGAGAAATTTTTCTCAAGCGTTGCGTTGCGGCACCCTCAACGACTACGGCTTCGCACTGGCGAGATCGGGCGTGGAAACGGGAAAGAACGGTGGCCGGATGAGAACATACAGTGGGTGCAGGAATCGGGGATTACAGCCCAAGCACGTCTTTCATGGAGTACACGCCAGGGTCCTGCGTTGCCAGCCACCTGGCAGCCACGAGTGCACCCTGGGCGAAGTTCTCACGGGAAAAGGCCCGGTGGGTGATCTCAAGCCGCTCTCCGATCCCCGCAAACATGACGGTATGTTCGCCTACAACATCACCGCCTCTCAAGGCAAGAACAGCCACCTCTTCCTTCTTCCTCTCTCCAAGGATCCCTTTTCTCCCGAATACCTCTATCCATTGCCTGTCCGGTTCAGAACTTTCAATAATATCCTTGAGCTTCATGGCGGTTCCGCTCGGGGCATCCTTCTTGAGCTTGTGGTGCATTTCCACAACCTCGATATCATAGTCGTCCTTCATGATATGGGCCAGGCGCTCCACCACATCAAACATAAGATTCATGCCCACGCTCATATTCGGGGAAATGACCACCCTTGCATCCCCTGCATTCATGATCTCCTTGAGTGCGTCGTCTGTAAAGCCTGTGGTACCGATCACAATGGCTTTCCCGCCCTGCCTCGTCAATCTGAAGTGCTCCAGCGAGGACCGGGGCTGAGTGAAATCGATCACAACCTCGCCTTTATCAACGACCTTTGCAAGATCATCTTCTACAATCAGGGAATTGCCTGCCCCTGCGATTAAGGATTCTGCATGCCTGCCGACAGCGGGATGATCTTTTGTCTCCACTATACCGACTACCGCGAGGTCGGGATCCTTAAGGGCAAGCTTGAAAATTGCAGCCCCCATTCTGCCGCATACACCGGTGATTATGATGTTAGTCATGGTCAACTCCTGAATATCGAAGTGCGGGCTGGATCAATCAGCTTCCGCTTCTGCATCGTTGCCTTTATTCGCGTTTCAGCAAGCCGTACCCTTTCAGAACACCTTTCAGAAATCGGCTGCTCCCTTCGGAGAGAGGACACAGGGGAAGCCTGAATTCCCTATCGATCAGCCCCATGTGGTACAGGGTCTCTTTGACGGGTATGGGGTTCGTCTCAACGAACATTGCCTGCATAAGGGGTAAAAGACCGCCGTTTAAGTCCTTTGCCTTTCCGATATCCTTCTCTTCGAGGAATGCACGGTAGAGGGCCTTCAGCTCCCCAGGCATCACATTAGAGACCACGGAAATAACCCCTGTGGCACCGACACTCATCATGGGGAGAAACAGGTTATCGTCTCCGGACATGATCGTGATTTTTCCCCCGGCAAGCCTGTCTATCTCCGCCACCTGGACAAGAGAGCCGGAAGCCTCCTTGATACCGATGATGTTGGGGATCTCGGCCAGCCTTGCTACGGTTTCAGGGGTCATGTTGACACCTGTCCTCCCCGGTATATTGTAGAGCACGAGGGGTATGTCGACATCTTCTGCTACCTTCTTGTAGTGCCGGTAGAGGCCCTCCTGGGTCGGCTTGTTGTAGTAAGGCGTGGTGAGAAGGCACATGTTCGCTCCTGCCTTCTTTGCGCTTTCCGTGAGTTCAATCGTCTCCTTGGTGCTGTTTGAGCCTGTTCCGGCTACAACAGGCACTGCTCCGTTCACATATTTTACGGTGAGTTCAACCACTCGCACATGCTCCTCGTACGACAGGGTAGCTGCTTCCCCGGTGGTTCCGCATGGCACGATGCCGTCTACACCCCCGGTGAGCTGGAACTCGATAAGCCGTTTCAGGGTCTCTTCGTCCACATCGTAATCCTTGAAAGGCGTAACGAGCGCTGTGTATATCCCCTTCAGTTCCATGGTATCTCCTTTTTACACAAGTGCTTCTTCATTAAGCTTTCCTGCAAATATAATACGTGCATCTCCTTCCAGGTAAACTTCGTCGTTAACGTAAACCTTGAGCGTCTCCCCGCCTTTTGTCACAATATTGACGGGGCTCTCCAGCAGGCCCTTCTCTTTCAGAATGACCCCCGTCGCCACAGCGCCGGTACCGCAGGCATAGGTCTCACCTTCCACCCCCCTCTCGTAGGTCCTTATCTTCACATTCTGCCTGTCTATTATCTGCGCAAAATCAACGTTCGTCCCTTTTGCCCCGAACGCCTTGTGGTAGCGGACCAGTCTCCCCAGTTCTTCCACAGGCATATAATCAACGTCATCAACAAGAAGAACCGCGTGGGGCACGCCTGTATTCACGCTGCTCAGGAATATCTCCTTGTCCTCCAGCCCCACCGGGTAGTCGAGCCTCAGGTCTATGGGGTCCGTAAGCTGAAGCTTGACCCTTCTGCCCTCAATCTCTGCCTTGATGACCCCTGCCAGGGTCTCAAAGGTCATCCTTTCCGGAGCAATACCGTTCACAAAGGCGAATCTCGCCGCACATCTGCCGCCGTTTCCGCACATCTCGGCCTCCGAGCTGTCGGCGTTAAAGAATCTCCAGCGGAAATCATGGTTTGTCGACTTTTCGATCAAAATGAGGCCGTCGGCCCCAACCGAGTGGCGTCTCGTACATATCTTGACGATAAACCGGTTGAGATCTTTGAAGATATCGTAGACTTTTCCATCCCTGTTATCAATGACGATAAAATCATTGCCGCTTGCGCTCATCTTGAAAAACTCCAGTTCCGACACTTACTTACACCTCCAAAAATGATGGTATGGACTCTCCCCGAATCAGATCCTTAAAGGTCTCCCTTTTTCTGATGACAAAAAATTCCTTGTCCTTCACAAGGACCTCGGCTGCCCGTCTCCGGGAATTGTAGTTCGAAGACATGGAGAAACCATATGCACCCGCCCCCAGGATTGCAATCAGCTCCCCTGGTTCAAGATCGGCCATCTCCCGGTCCTTTGCAAAAAAATCACCTGATTCACAAATCGGACCTACGATATCGGCCTTGAGCCTCTTGCCGGGTTTTTCGTTCACAGGGATGATTTCGTGATAGGCATCGTAAAAGGCCGGCCTTAAGAGGTCGTTCATTGCCCCGTCAACAATATAAAAGTTTTTCTCGGGACCATTCTTCCGGTACAGGAGTCTTGTTGCAAGGATACCGCTGTTGCCCACAAGGACTCTTCCGGGCTCAAGGATCACTGTGAGGTCCGTCCCCTTAAGTTCATTCTCAATGGCCTTTCCATACGCCTTGGGCTCAGGGGGAAGCTCGTCGCGGTACGTAATCCCGAGGCCGCCGCCGATATCCATGCAGCGGAGAGGAATACCTTCGGCGCGTAGCTGCAGCGCCATGCTCTTCAATGACCGCACAGCCTCAACAAAGGGGCCGAGCTCCAGTATCTGGGAGCCTATGTGAGACGATATGCCGACAGGATCGAGATACGGATCTTCTCCCATCTGATTGTAAAGGGTATGGGCATCATCCCACAGAACACCGAATTTGTTCTTCTTCAAGCCCGTGGTGATATAGGGATGGGTTTTTGCATCGATCTGGGGATTCACGCGAACCGAAAGGGGTACCCTGGTTTTCAGTTTCCCGGCTACTTTCCGAATAACGGCCAATTCGTCCCCGGACTCCACGTTTATCATGAGAATACCGGTCTTGACGGCCGATCTTATCTCATCCTCGGTTTTACCGACACCGGAGAAGACAATCTTCCGGGGAGGTATGCCTGCCTGTAAGGCCCGATGGAGCTCCCCGCCGGAAACGATGTCGGTGCCGCCTCCCAGTCTCCCCATAATCCTCAAAACTGCAAGATTCGAGTTGGCCTTGCATGAATAGCACGTTATGTGGGGGGTGCCCTTAAAGGCATCGTCAAAGATATTAAAGTGTCTCTCAAGGGTTTTATAACTGTAAACGTAGACGGGTGTCCCTGTGGCCCCGGCGATTTCAGCTATGGGAACGTCTTCACAGCAGAGCTCCCCTTTCTTGTATTTGAAATAGTGCATCTCTTACTCCTTCAGTACCACCACGGATTCTGTTGACGGCTCGCTCTCGTTTCCCGACAAATCAACCGACGTTACATAGTAGGATAGATACCGGTAGGGTGCGATGTCATGGTCAACATAGAAGGTCTCCCTGACAGGTACCTTTGTCAGTCTCTGGGCCTTTCCGGCAATCAGCCTGTAAACGTGGTAGCCGGCCAGGTCCTTGCCCTCACTTGCCGTCCATGAAACCCTGGCCGCATTGCCGCGCTTCTCGGCCTTCGCACCCATAGGGACAGAGGGCGGCGTCAGATCTCTTGGAGTCGCCTCGACCTTGAGCCCCTCCCCTTCCCATCGAAGACCCCCCTTCTCCTTCACCTTCCTGATCTCGTACAGATACTTCTGCCCATTCTTAAGCCCCGTATCGACAAAAAACGGTTGTGCAAGGAGTTCCTTGTTGGCCGGGAAAAGGGGGTACATATTCTCATCATGCCGGTACACATTGTAGGAATACCCTTCGTCCTGCTGCCAGGAGAGCTCAACCGCACCGTCATTCACCTTGACCGAGACAGGACCTGCAGGCTTGGGAGGTGGCTCCTGCCACTGGATTAAAAACACATTCGAGGCATCACCGGCCGTACCTTTCTCCGTCACAGGATGGACCTTGTACGCATATCGGTAGCCCGTTGCGAGATCATCGTCATAAACATAGAGCCTGGTGCCTTGAATCGTGAACCCGCTCGTGTCATCGAGGCGGATCTCCTTCAGGGTCCCGAAGGCGGCGTTGCAGTTGCTACAGCTCTTCATTACCCTGAAACCCCCGAGGTCAACGATATCCGATCCGTCCTTGTTCTTTGTCGGCATGGTAAACGACAGGAATAACACACCATCTCTCACCTCGCCCGAGAGATCGCCGATACCACCCGGCACAGGGAGGCCCTTGGGCAAGGGATCCCCCTTCTTTCCGCAAGAGATGATCAGACAGAGTATCCCGATGCTAAGAGCTAAGGTAAGAAGACTTCTCGTTGTTAATCTGCCTTTCAATCTCATCAAAAGACGCTGCTCCTATGGTTTTTCTGCTCCTCAGGATCATACGGGGATCGATATGTTTGATGATGTCGCTGTCAAAGGCTTCGGAATATGTCTTCAAGCCCTCTACCGTCATGTCGCGAAAGCCTTTGCCCTGTTCCTCACAGTCCCTCACCAGCCTGCCTACAATCCCGTGGGCCTGCCTGAAAGGGATGCCCTTCAGGGTCAGGTACTCCGCCATTTCTACCGCAGGCATGAAGCTTTTATGCACGGCCTGCTCCATCCGCTCTCTCCGTACCACCATGCCTTTCACGCAAAGCTCCATAATCGCTACAGCATCTTTGACCGTATTCACCGCATGGAAGAGGGGTTCTTTGTCTTCCTGAAGGTCCCTGTTATACGTGAGAGGAAGACCCTTCAGGAGAGAGAACATGCTGAAGAGATCGCCGATCACCCGGGAGGTTTTTCCCCGGATCAATTCAAGGGAGTCGGGGTTCTTCTTGTGGGGCATGAGGCTGCTTCCCGTGCATAATTCATCGGGGAGCGAAACAAAGGAGAACTCTTCCGTGGAGAAGATGATCATGTCCTCGGCGAACCGGCTGAGATGAATCATCACCATGGCCACGGCATATATGGTCTCCAGCACAAAGTCCCTGTCGGCCACCGCATCCATGCTGTTCTCCGAAACCTTTGAAAAGCCAAGTTTTTCCCTCACCCATTCCCTGTCCAACGGGATCGTAGAGCCTGCCAGAGCGCCACTCCCGAGGGGAAGGGTATCGACGGACCCCCCCACACGCCTGACCCTTTCCCGATCGCGTTTCAACATGAAATAATACGCCAGCAGGTGATGGGCGAAGGTAACAACCTGGGCCCTCTGCATGTGCGTGTACCCGGGCATAATGGTCTCTTTCTCCTTCTCGGCCCTCTCGATGAGCCCATTGAGGAGCCTGAAAAG
>Ga0180030_1051228_pt1 | contig 10132 bp, 7 predicted proteins | sample BioARNtimezero_2_FD_135995 | JGI IMG/M metagenome (GOLD analysis project Ga0180030, IMG submission 135995) | Anaerobic biogas reactor microbial communites from Seattle, Washington, USA - Biogas_R2-A RNA time zero (Metagenome Metatranscriptome) | ecosystem: Engineered > Bioreactor > Anaerobic >...
AAAAAAAACACCGAACTGGTAAAGTCAGATTTACTTCTTTAAGTTTTTTCAATAACACTCTCAGATTTCAGACAACTCCCGGAACTCACCTTCAGATTAGCATTTTCAATAGCGAAGGAAAATTGTTATCAACCAGTCAATATAATGTCAGAGGTTTTTCGGAAAAGATTGATTTTAACCGTTACGCACTGGCAAATGGAATGTATCTGATAAAGATCAAACAGAACGAATCAGTCATTTTACACAAAATATTGTTCTCCAAATAAATTTGACATGCTCTGGGTTAATCTGCCGCTTTAACTATGGCTTTTCAGTTCATGTGTGAACGTTGTGGACACCGAATTTGCTTGAGTGGTAGACAACAGATTTTCAAACAGAAGTAGAAATGGAATTTCCAGTCGATTTAGGGATAAATCGACCGGAATTCCAATAAAACAGGACTAAAAGAGGGGTCTGTTTTGTTGTTTCAATGTTTCTAAAAAATCAACTTCATTATTAAGATTTATCGTTCGTTTTAAAACGAATTTTCTTAAAATGCAGAAACATTAAAATGAATCGACTATATCTGTTCAAAGAATCATTCCTGAGAAAATCAGGTCTTCATCTTAATCAGATACTGTTGAATGACATTTTACAACTGTCGTTCAACCTATATTGATAAGATATAAAAAATTGAGAAAAAGATAAATGCAAAAGGATTAACAATTTTGTATATATGATATATTAATATATCAGTAACCAAAACATTGCATATAGAAAGGAAGAGTAATATACATAATTAAAAAAAAGGCACGAAGAATTTCTCGTGCCTCTGTAAAACTGAACAACAGTAATTTCCAATTATCTTAAAGACACACCCATTCCAGTATATATGTCTTTGTTGGCAGTACCTATCCGGAAGATATGACAGCCTGAGGGCAGCTTTGCCACGGTAGCCATACCATTCACAAAATTTAAAGGTATCCTGGAAATAAGCTTTCCAGATATTGAATAGGTGGAAAGAAAAAGTGATCTGCTCTCATCTGGTGTGGCAGTAAGCCTGATGGTCGATCCGCTCAATACAACGGAAATAGGATCAGGTTTTACCTTGGTAACCGGACGAATTGCATTTGGATCAGAAAAATCTTTAAGAATCTCCAAACTATCACGAGGATGCAGGTAAACTATCGCAGTATCCTCGTCCATAATTACCCGATATTTACCCTGATATCCCTCTAATGTAAAATCTCCTTTATCATCAGATTTGCCTGATATTTTAGTTCTCCACTCCGAACGCACATCCCGCCACCTTTTACCGGTTTCAGTTTCTTCCATAAGTGAATCTACAAAATAACAGGTCAAATCATCACGCCACATATGACGTTTAACCCATGTCCACATGACAATTCCACCCACATTTTTATTTGAAAAAGCAGTACGCATGAGTTCTTCTATCTTATCTGGACTCTGTCTGATATCAAACTTCCAATCAACTTCGGTGAACCATACTTCCCGGCCCAGCCCATCTACCAACTGCTTAACTCTGGCATTGAGATTATCTCTGGAACAGTTGTTTGGATAATTATCGAAATGCCCTTCCATACCGATTATATCAAATTTATCTTTGAAAGGGCTGCACCTGTCAATGTAGAGATTACAATCTGCCGAGGATCCTTCCAGACCATAATCGTTAATTGTGAATTTTGATTTTTTATCAATCTTTCTGGCCTCAGTAAGAATCCATTCGAATATGTTAGAATCTCCTGAATATTTTACCAGTGTTAAATCGTTATAAGCTGGTTTTGCACCACCAACACCAGGCGAAGAATACCCATGAATGATTTCATTAATAATATCCCAATGTACCACTCTGCCCAAACCATAGTTCATAGCAGTATCTATACGTTCTTTCATGGCTTCTTTAAACAAATCCTTGGTTGGCAGAGACCATGCCCATGGTGGTATCCAACAGGTATCTTCATTCCAGAAAAGGTTGTGTCCGCGCACTTTTATATCATTTCTTTCACAGAAGTTGAGAATAGTGTCTGCCTTCCACCATACCTGATCAAGTTTTTCATCACTATCCTGATAAACATAATCCCATTTCATCTCGTTTTCTGGTGTGCAGAACTCAAAGTACTTCAGAAAGGCATCTCCATAGCTTTGCTTACAACCTGGATCAGCAGCTATCGTATCATGCAAATACCAGTTCATAGCTCCACCGAACCCGAAATGGTTCCGTATTTGTTCTGCTTTAACATTGGTATTGGGCTTTTTTTACATTGAACTTGGCAGTACTTTTTCGATGACTGTAGTCGTATTGCGCAGATACACTGCTGGCAGCAACCACAAACGTGACTGCCACTAAAACCGACCTGATTTTTCCTGGTGACATAAACAACCTCCCACATTATAGATAATATTTTATGAATATAATAAAGCTATGCAATACTTCTTTGGTTTATTTTTCCAGATCCAAATTTCATTTTCCAATAGCCACAGCCCAGCTCCTGGTGAAGAGATGAAGTAAATCTCTTTCTACAGGGCATCCGATTATACCCTTCATACCAAGTTAACGGATAATGTTATTGCCAGACCATCTTCTTTACTGGTTCATGAACAAATTCAACTGATTCAATCTCATTTTCTCAAACCCTGCGGTGTAATAGGTGGTCGTAAATCTTTCCTTAGAAGATCCACGAATCAAATGTGCTGCTACACTGAGATTGTCCTGCAGATGAGTATTGTCTTTAACGGTTTCTTTTAAAAAAACGAACTGTTTTTCAGGTAACATTCTTTATCATTGCCAATCAGTACTCACTTTCAAACAGTATATGTTCCTGATGCCACATCGCCTCCTCTGCCTGTCCAGTTTGTATGAAACACCTGATCAGCAGGAGCATCTATGCGCTTATAGGTATGCGCACCAAAATAATCCCGCATCGCTTGCAAGAGGTTTACTGGAAGCTTTGCGCACCGATAGCCATCGAAAAATGCCAGTGCCGAACTGAATGAGGGCATGGGAATACCCAACTCAACAGCAGTCATTATCACTTTTCTCCAGGACGCCTGACAATCATCAATCACTTCTCTGAAATAATCATCTAAAAGCAGATTTGAGAGCTTCGGATTTTTTTCATAGGCGTTTTTAATCTTATCCAGAAAGGCGCTTCTGATAATACAGCCGTTTCTCCACAATAAGGCTATATTACCATAATCAAGATCCCAGCCATACTCTTTGGCCGCTTCATGCAGGCACATAAAGCCCTGTGTGTAAGAGATAATCTTAGAAGCAAGCAGCGCTTTACGTATATCTTCCACCAGCCCTTTAGCATCACCCTTAAAGTGAGTTACGGGACCTTTTAATACTTCTGAAGCTTTAATCCGTTCCTCTTTTAAAGCCGAAAGGCAGCGGGCATAAACCGATTCTGAAATCAGAGTAACCGGAATTCCAAGGTCCAGAGAATTGACAATAAACCACTTGCCTGTACCCTTCTGTCCTGCCTTATCAAGGATTTTCTCAACCAGTGGTTCACCATCATCATCTTTATAAGCCAGAATATCTCTGGTTATTTCTATAAGATAACTGTTCAGTTCGGTTGTATTCCATTCTGCGAATATCTGATGCATCTGATCAGCAGAGAGTCCCAGACCTAGTTTCATTAAATGATAAGCTTCACAAATAACCTGTATATCTCCATATTCGATGGCATTGTGAGCCATTTTTACGTAATGGCCTGCACCATCAGAGCCCACCCAATCGCAACATGGAACTCCATCAGGTGTTTTGGCAGAGATCGCTTTGAAGATATCCTTTACCAGTGGCCAAGCTTTCTCATTTCCTCCCGGCATGATTGAAGGCCCTCTTCTGGCCCCCTCTTCTCCACCGGATACTCCTGCTCCTATATATAAAATTCCATTTTCTTCCAGATATTTTGTGCGCCTGATAGTATCAGTAAAGTGAGAATTTCCACCGTCGATTATGCAATCACCAGGAGAAAGATATTTCAGCAGTTTTTGGATTTCCGCATCTACGGGATCACCCGCTTTCACCATGAGCATAACCTTTCGGGGAACTTTCAGAAGGCTAACCATCTCCTCTATAGAATGTGCCCCGATTACATTGGTTCCTTTTGCAGCATTTTTTAGAAAATCATCGACTTTCGATACCGTACGATTAAAGGCAACTACCGTGTAACCGTGATCATTCATGTTAAGAATAAGATTTTGGCCCATAACGGCAAGGCCAATCACTGCTATGTCAGCCTTTTTTTCCATAAGGTCTTTCCCTATTATAATATCAACATGAAGCAGACCCCATCTGATCACAAAGATTATCTGAGGATGAACTTATCATGCAGGCTTTGTGTTCCACTTTGAAGTCTAAGCAGATATAAACCTTTTGCAATATCACGCGTATCGATAAAACAGGTACCAGCATTAGTCAGGTTAACCGACTTAATCACTTTACCTTGCAACCCGTAAATATCAATTTTTCCTGCACTGGAGGTAATAATTGATATCCCATGAGAATTTCTTAAAATCTGCATCGATGGTTTGGTGATGTTGTTTTGTGCTGTCCTGCGAATACTGGTGGTTTGAATCCAGTTGCCAACAAAAATTTGCATCTGATCTTTTAGATCAGGGAATTTTGCGGTTGAGACAACCACAGTGTAAATGCCATCCTTATCGGCGGAAAAACTTACACTGGAACCCTCTGTTGCACTCAATGTACCACCATTATCCACACTCCATTTCAAAGTTTCATCAATTGCCGCATTCTTCTGGTCTGTAAATTTGGCTGACAGATTAACCCTGGCACCTGTCTCTACTACTGTAGCTTTATTAGTATCAGGTGTAATAAGTGTAAGGTTACAACCTACTGATTCCTTATATTTTGATCCGAAATCACTCTTAAAATCTTCCACCCACCTTTTGGCATCTGTATACTGCTTATTGAGTTTTGCCAACACATGATTGTGAATTTCAGGATCTACCAAATCCGATACCAATTTCCAGTTATTGATGAAATTTCTTACCTGGTGAAGTCCCCTGAAATGATTGTGATAGAGGCTCTGAATAAGAGTCATACCGGATTTCATTTTATAATCCCATTTACAGTGATGGAAAAACAAAAGAAAATCTTCGGGGCATTTTTCGATATTTGCAAAAGAGTCAGCAACAGCAGGTGGGTAATACTTAACAAAGTTGTTACCGGTTGTAGGCGTGCGATCAACACCAATTCCATCATTGGTAAGATTCATGAAATAAGGAGTGTACCATTCGCTAAGCTTCATCCCGTCAAAATCAATCTCGTAATGCTCATTCCATCTCAGAGCAGGCATAAGAGCACTATAGGAAATTGTGTAGTCCTCATAAGTTCTCCAGGATTTTGAAAGCATATCATTTACCACAAACCTGACCTCAGGAGTACCTCCACCATGAAAACTGCTTCTGATCCATTCATCAGCAATTTGCTCTTCGGTAAGCGTGGGATCCCATGCCAATCTACCGAACCCATAATAATTAGCCTGAGCTAAAAACTGTGCTGTCCAGTTTACAGTATCACTGAGATTACTGATCCCCCAAACTCCACCGCCACCCTTTACCGGATCGCCTGTACCTCTGAGGATCTGATATGTGATAGAACCTTCTGTCCCCGGGTTTAATGGAGCTCCCTTTAGATCCCAGTGAAGAATTTGACGCCATTTTGGTACCAGCCAACACAGGTGAATCCCTTGCCCAGTGTATTCCTGAGTGATCTGAAACTCCATTCCATGCCGTACCCCCTTAAGTCCCAATAACGGATTTGGAGGTTCAACAGTCTGAAAATCCCTGGGGCCATCTTTTGTACGCAATATAACCGCTTCATCCCAGGTCTGACCCTCAAACTCTTTCCACTGGCTGATAGCAAAGTCATCTGTGTTATTATAAACAAATGTCCGCCAGATCAAATTGTATCCGTATCTTTTAAGAGCCTCTGCCATGGGATTTGCTCCCTGGCTCTGAATTAAATTATAAGTGCGGGGCCCGGCCTCACCTTCGGAATCTGCTTTCATCAAAAAGCCGCCAAAATTAGCAATATATTGATGGATCATATCTACTCTATCGAACCACCATTTTTTTGCCTGTGCATTAGCATAAGCATTGGCACTATTTGCTTTAGGGTCTATCAACACAGGACTGGCATATGATACCGACAAGTAGTACTTAAGCCCGTAGGTTCCTATTATGTCAGCAAAGACCTTTTGTGTTTTCAGTTTCTCTTCCTCGAGGCATTGATAATTTTTGATAGAATTACCGCGGTATGTATTAACATTATCTGGACAAATCCCGTTAAGCCCCAGCGATGCTGCCATACGGCAATAATCTTTTATGCGCTTTAGTTCTGACTCTGAGAGCTTGCCAAAATTCTCCATACGATAAACCCGGTTTCCACCGTACACTCTTTCGGTGTCTGGCCTGCTTCCGTAGTGGTTATACCAATGATCCAAAACACGAAGAGGAAAATAGGGACTTTCCACTATATTCAGATTGTTTATTGGTTTTCCGGTTTGCATTAAGCGTATAAAATGAAAGGTCCCCCGCAATATTCCGACCTGGCTTTTTCCGGTGATATAGGTCTTATTCCCTATACTTTTAATGATAAATCCTTCTTCAGAAACATCAGAAAAATCTATTCCTTCGGCTAACAGAGAAGATCCTTCAGGTGCAAGCACTATTGCCCCGGGACCATTGGTAGATGGAAGTTTTGAGCCCCCCAGCAACTCCGGTATTGCAAGATCAAACTCCTCTTTCGCATTCTTCAAAGTATCTGAATTTTCATCGGAAAGTACTAAGCTTGCACAGACACTCTGATATTGTGCTTTCAATGCAGGATCTGCAACCGGTGTATAATACAACCAGGTTTTAGATCCATTGTAAGCAAAAAGACTCATCGGTATCAGAAGAGCAATCTTTAATAAACGATGCACCGATAAACTTAATGCCTTTGATAGTGGCATAACTGTCCCCTTCTGACATGAATTTATGATAATAGATGAAGATTTCTCATTTTTAATGATTAATTTCAGTATTCTAAATTTTTAAATTATTAAGATAAGATATGAAAATCATAGTTCAAATGCCACTATTTAATGCTCGATTTGATTTTGACCCGATATATTATTAAATCAAAGATTTTAAATGAAATTTATAGCCAATTAGACTGTCTACCCAATAGTCTCACTCATAACTGTATAACCGTATCCTTCAAACCCGTTGGGAAGCTTCAACCGTTCAGATCCTGACTCATATCTGAAATCGGGTTATTACTTGTTTCTTTCTTGCTCTTCAGTTGGCGGTAAAGGCGATAAGTGCAATCTTTGTTGGCACAGCGATCGCAGAAGTAAGGTTCCTTTTTTACAGATGATCCTACTCCTATGATCCCGCTGGTCGATTTTCTCGGTATCATCAATGCGGATTCAGTCAACTCCATACCACAGCAACCCGAAGGAAAAAACGAAAATAACAGTTGTTGTTCGGAAACCGGCCAACCACAATATCCGGGACTGAAACGATTAGTGACAAACAACCCATTCTCCGTCATCTTCTGTTCTATATAACCATGAATAATATCTGTGGCCTTGTCAACTGCCACCGAAGCAATCGTGTCCACAAAATGACCCATGACCCCATCACCCTCAGAAAACATTTGGCTGGACCAGCTTTCCATCTGTGCTCCGATCGTACAGATAAATATGGCCAGTCTCTCCGCATTTTTTAATTGGAAAGCGACAGTCTTATTAAGATGAAAACGAATATTATTGATCAACAGGGTATGATCACTATGAGCAGAAACATCAACGATTCTGTAAGCTGCTCTAATATCACAAAGCTCTTGAAGTCTTTCTATAATCTCATCTATCTGCTCGCCGAAAAATTCTGGTATCGCATTTTCAGCATACCCCAGTTCACTGAAGATCTGTTCTCTGGTGATATCCAGTGATGAAGTATCTACGGAAAGCTCACAGATTTCCTTAACCGATTCAATCACAGAGATAATAGAACTCATTTCAGCAAATTTCGATTGCTTGGGCCAGTGCACGGATGTGTTGTGGAGTGGTACCACAACAACCGCCAATGATATTTGCTCCGGCTTTGATTAGTAGAGAGACTTTTTCCGCCATCATTTCCGGTGTTTCGGGAAACACCGTTTTCCCACCCTCAAGAACCGGTCTTCCGGCATTAGCATGAACAAGAACGGGGGTTTTGGAATCTACCTTCCTTATTTCACGCACGATGTCTATCATCCCTTCAATTCCATTACCGCAATTGGCACCAATAATCGAAGCCCCAGCCAGTGTTAGAGCTATAGCCATATCCGAAGGAGTCACCCCCATCATGGTGCGGTAGTCGCCATTAACTGTTTTCTCGAAAGTGAAAGTGCATGCCACTTCACACTCTGTATTTTCTCTGGCTGCACGAACCGCCAGACACGCTTCATCCAAAGCAGCCATGGTTTCTACACAAATGACATCAGCCCCACCGCGTGCCAAGGCCTTAGCCTGTATACAAAAACCTTCAAAAAGAGTCTTTTCAGGGACTTCTCCCATCATAATAATAACACCGGTAGGCCCTATGGAACCAAGGACAAAATGATCGGAGCCAGCAGCTTCTCTGGAAATAGCCGCCGCTGCTTCGTTTAATTGAGCACACTGATCCTCTAAACCGAAATGCCGCAACTTCGTTGGACTGCCACCAAAGCTATTGGTAAGAATCATGTCTGCACCCGCATCGATATAGCTTTGAGCAATAGCCAGAACATCTTCGCGATGAGTATTGTTCCAGCTCTCAGGGCACTCTCCAATCTGCAAGCCCCGCTCCTGAAGCATAGTCCCCCATGCTCCATCAGAAACCAGTACTTTTCCTTTTTCCAGCTCTTGAAGCAAAGAATTCATCAAATCGTTCCTATTGCATTGAGCCAGTCAACTGCATTCTGAGGATCACGAGCATAACCATCAGCCCCCATTTCCGCAGCTATGTTCTCTGTCAATGGAGCTCCACCAACGATTATCCGAACATCTGAATAGCTGGCCTTTATCTGTTTAATTGTATCTGCCATATTGCCCATTGTAGTGGTTAACAGCGCACTTAGTCCAACAACACATCCGGGATTCTCTTTAATCTTCTGAAGAAAACTGGCAGGTTTCACATCCACTCCCAGATCAATTACTTCCCAGCCGTTCCCTTCAATGATCATTGAAACCAGATTCTTACCTATGTCATGAAGATCCCCGGCAACAGTCCCCAGAATAAATTTCCCTTTGGATTTTACTGATCCGGACTTGAAAAAAGGCTTAAGATGGGCCATCACCGTATGCATCGCTTTAGCTGACATAAGAAGCTCTGGAATAAAGACCTCATTTCTGCCAAACTTCTCTCCTATCCGCTGCATTCCATCATTGCAAGCCTGCAGAATCGCATCTGGCTTAACCCCTGCCTCGATCGCCTGCCTGGTATACTCATCCGCTCCGTCAAGCCCCTTCATATCAGCAGGAAACGGAGAAACCTTATTGACCTTTCCACGCTCTACACACAGACCGATTTTTTGGATTAATTCATTCATTTTAAATCCTCTTTTTGGGTTGTTGGGATTTCCAGTGAATATAAGGAGTACTTTTTTTAAAAGCAAGCAAAAATTTATTGATTTCCAAATGGTTAATTATAATTTCCTGCATATCTTTTGTGTAGTACTTTTTCCATTTTCCTCATGTAATTACATAATAACTAAATCGAAAGATCTATTTGGTGATAGATTTAACATGACACCTATCAGCCCAGAAGATTTCAGAACTCTTGCCGCTCCATAAAAACCTTCTGCTCATGATTAAAATATATGATTCAATTCCTAAAAGAATAATCTCAATAAATAATTTATCAAAAACAGTCAAGTTTTTCTTTATCGATGTAAATATTTTTGCTTCACCTCCAGAATTTCTCTGAAAAATTGATGGCACAGGATGTTTAAAAGTGATAAGACCAGGGCTCTGCTGGTTTTGAAGCCTGCGCACAACAATTGTCACCAGATTAGCCTCTGGTTTTCTGTTAAAAACGACTGAATCTCCTGCCGGATTTAAATTTATCAAAATAAATACTGTTACTGGATTCAATC
>Ga0180030_1046565_pt1 | contig 9886 bp, 9 predicted proteins | sample BioARNtimezero_2_FD_135995 | JGI IMG/M metagenome (GOLD analysis project Ga0180030, IMG submission 135995) | Anaerobic biogas reactor microbial communites from Seattle, Washington, USA - Biogas_R2-A RNA time zero (Metagenome Metatranscriptome) | ecosystem: Engineered > Bioreactor > Anaerobic >...
AAAAATGGAAAACGCAAAGCTGACAAAAGCAGAAGCAATCGCAAAGATGACTGAATGGGCCAATTACCTTGAGGTACCAACCGAGGGCGAAGATTGGGACGCGGCAGTTGAAACGCTGGCAATCCCTATCATGAACGGCCGGCTTGATTTTAGCGAAGACGACGAAACATTCACACTTGTACTAAAAGCGCCAATTGAGTTTGAAGGTGGCGGTAAAAAAGAAATGATTACCATCCGCGAAACAACAATGAACGATAAGCGCGTCGCTGAACGATACAAAGAAAATGAAAAAATCTCACAGGTTGAGGCAATATACGCAAAATCATGCGACCTAAAACTTGGCGAAGCCTCACGGCTCAAGGGTAGAGATATCAGTGTAATCACGGCGGTAAACCAAGTTTTTTTCTCGTAACGGCAGCCAGCCGCCGGGGTAGAATTGCAACGCTTGACGATTTACGGTTGGGCGCACTTGCAAAACATTTCGGCGGCGCGTTGCCATTCCGCGACCTTGAACAAATGACGCCACGGCAGGTGGACAGGTACTACCGGATATATGAATACCAGACAACCGAGGAAGAAATATACGCGGAATATCGGTATCCGACACCACCGGCAAAACCGCGAGAACCACCGCCGCCGGAAAGAATGCACGAACTTGTAAAAGAAAGAATTAAAGAAAAATGCAAAATACCCCTTGATAAATAGGGACATTTTGTACTCTATCATAGTAGTAGGGTGTTAGCAATTGGCAGCTAACGAGGCTCATATCCTCGGTGTTGCGGGTTCGAATCCCGCCCCTGCTAAAACCTGAAATACGGCAAGTCTGTAAAGTAGGGTTTCCCGCCGGTTTGGTGAAACGGTATCACCCGGAGCCTGTAACTCCGACCTGCAGGTTCAATTCCTGCGCCCGGCTAATAGAGCCGCCGACGGGCGGAGCGTAGAACATGGGGCGCCTCTTTACAATGCGTAATCCTCCGTGTGCCGCAATCGTAGTGTGCGGAAAGCTAACCTGCTAGAGCGTCATGAGAACTGCCCGCCGGTGTGGTTGAAATTGCGGGAACCGGCAACTTTTTTAGGAGGCGTCAGTAAATGGCAAAAAAGTTTTCACTTGAATCTGTATTGACCCTCTCCGATAAAATGACCGCGCCAATGGGCCGCGTGTCCAAACAAATGGACAAGTTCGGAAAGAAAATGCAAAAGAATTTCGGCGGTGTTGGTAAACAAATCAACGCAATGGATGCTGGAATAAATAAAGCGGCAAAGGGCCTTGCATTAGGATCGGGTTTTATGGCGGCCGGGGCTATAGTTGTTGGCAAGTCTTTTATTGATGCTGGAAAAGAAGTAGAAAAATACAAAACCGTCCTCGTAACCATGCTTGGCAGTCAAGAGGCGGCCAACGCAAGGTTTGAGGAAATGAGCAAATTCGCAGCAGAAACGCCGTTTGAATTAAATGAAGTTGTGCAGCTTGGAAATCAATTACAGGCGTTGGGAAAATACTCAAAAGAAAACATGACCACACTGGGCGACCTTGCCGCAGCCGCAGGCAAACCAATCGAGCAGGTAACGGGCGCATTTGCAAAACTTGCATCAGGACAAAAGGGAATGGCGGTCGATATGTTCCGTGACCTTTTGATAACAACCGACGATTGGACAAAGGCAACTGGCAAAGGTGTATCAAATACCGGCGCACTACTGGCGACAACCGAAGAAATGCTTGCCGCGTTACCGAAGATATTGGCGGACAAGGGATTTGCCGGAATGATGGATAACCTGTCAAAGTCCGCCGACGGTTTAGAGGCCGGCCTTTCAGACACTATTACTCAATTCAAACAGCAGGTGGGCGGAGTGATGCTCCCCGCGTATAAAGAGATAATCAAAGTCCTTATTACTATTGGCGAGAAGTTTTCCGAAGTGTTTGCAAAAAAAGGCACAAAGTATATCGAAATGATTGCAGAGGCTGGCGAACGGCTGGCGAAATGGCTTGCAAACCTCGACGTTGAAAAAGCAATCGACGGCTTTATAAAGTTCGGCCAAACGATTGGTAAGGTTGTCGGCTTCCTCATAAAGTTTGCTCCCGTTATCCTTGCGGTCGTCGCGGCAATAAAAATACTCGCAGCGGTACAAACAATTTACAACGCGGTGCTACTTGTAACCACTGTTCTGGCGTCGCCGATTACACTAATCGTACTCGCAATAATCGCGGGCGTTGCACTTCTTACTGCCGGCATTGTCCTCATGGTAAAACATTGGGATTCGGTTGTTGGTGTTCTAAAAGTTGTCGGCGGGTTTTTCAAAAAAGTTGGCCAGACAATGATAAAGTGGATGCTCACACCAATCAATCTTATTCTTGACGCGGTTGGTGGACTTTTGCGAGTACTTGCAAAAATACCCGGACTTGGTGATTTGGTGGGCGGCGCGGCGAATGCAATAGACGCTTTTCAGGCAAAAGCGAACATGACAATAACCGGAAGCGCAGACGCGTACGATTACGCCTCTCCGTGGACAAAGGGCAATGTGTCCCGTAGCGTATCCGAATCACGGCAAACGGTGGTAAACGAGGTATACGTCAGGCCGGACAAGGGCGCGGCAATATCCGGCGCACGTGGCGGCGCACCCCAGCAAGTACTAATGTACGGAGCGGCACAATGAGCGACGCAATTTTATCACTGCCAATTGACAACACAAACAACGACGGGTCAGCCTCGCCCGCGTTTTTCTCACGACTGCGCCCCGGCAGGTTCACCTCTCCCGCCGGGGTTCAGTCGTCCTTTTTGTACGACAACCTTTCCCGTTCCCGCGGCAAAAAAACATCTGCGCACGAAGTATCAGACGCAGACACCACAATCATACAAGATTCAGGAACAACGCTTTTAGTATTTCCGCTTGAAGTATATTTTGTCGGCGAGAACGGCGACCAAGAAGCCGATATATTTTTCAAATCATTAACCGAAGAACGATACACGCCAGACACGCCCGGCATACTAAACCACCCGCGATGGGGTGACGTGCCTGTTATTCCATTCGACGCGGTGGAACAGGTAGAATCATACACAAGTGGAAGCGGCATTTTCCGCGTAACGGTAACACTCCGCGAAACAAAAACCGTATCACGTTCCGCCGCGTCAAAACTTTCACCGACCGGGCTTGACAACAAATACAAACAAGTAAACGCCGGCGCAATTGAACAAGCCGAACGAATGGTAACAACGGCAAAAGCAAAATACGCAAAAGCAAAATCGGTTGTTACAAAAAAGGTAAAAATCATCACCGGAGTTGCGGACGACTTGACCGGGCTGGCGGATGACGTACGGCGCGAGGTTGACGCGGCAAAAGCTGGAATTCTTGAACTGATAAACGTATCGGCGGCAATACCGCAAATTATCGGCGCGGCAAGTGATATTGTCCGAACGATAACCAGTATACCGCAAGATTCAGCCGATCTGTTTTCACAAATCGTTGACATGACAAACGACATATTAAACGACTTTGGCGAGGATATTTCAAACGCATCAACCCCGACAGATTCAGCAAACGTCGCGTACATCTTGCAGGGAATCGGCACAGCTTGCGTTTTGGGCGTTGCGAATGCTGGTATGATGATTGACTACGAAACACGCGAAACCGTCGGCAAGTCAATAGACGATATTGACGGCGCATATTCCGATTACCTCGCGGTGTTACAATCTGCCGGAAATGTGGACGGCTCGCAATTTGCAATTGACCACGACACGTTGTCGGGTCTTCACGGCGCGGCGTATGATACAATAACGTATCTAACAAATACATCGTTTGACCTGAAATTAAAACGGACATATACATTGACCGCACCATCCGACCCCGTTACACTGTGTTGGAAATACTACCGCGACATTTCGCACGATATGTTAGATTTTTTTGCACGAACAAACAAGCTGACCAATTACGAGTTTATCGAGATACCCGCAGGTCGCGAGGTTGCAATTTATGGCTAGGCCAGAACAAGGACAACTATACACCGTAAAACCAAACGACACAATCCACACAATAGAACGCGCCGCGTATGGCCGTGTCGTCAATCGTGTTGTACAGGCAAATTACGACCTGTTAAAAAAACGCGGAATATCTGACGAAGGGCTACCGATACTATACGCCGGCGACGTTCTTTTTATACCCATATACAAAAACCGGTATTTTGATCAACCGATAACAGCCGATTTTGACACACAATTATTGGTAAAATTAAACGGCGTAGAATTACCCGGTGCACTTGCCGGCAGAATATCACGCGCAATGAACCGTATCGCGTCAGGCTTTGTGTTTGACGTACCGTTTGACATTACAAGCCGGGGAGAACTCGACCTATTCCGACCATACACTTACCACACGGCACAGCTGTACATCGGCGGTGAATTATATATTACCGCGGTTGCCAGTAATTGGACATACAGCGCGTCAAGTGACGGAACCGTTGCAACAATCGAATGCCGGACAACACCGGGCGAAATGCTCGAATGCATGGGTATGCGTTCGTCGTATACCTTCCGCGCTGGAATGTCACTATTAAAAATCTGCCAAGAAGTCGCGTCACCTTACGGCATTACCTGCTATTCCGCGTCGGGAACCGGCGGGGTGGTTGAGGGCGAATCAGATATTACCAGTGAAAAGTTTGGACGGGTTGAACAGGACATAACCGAAACAGACGCCGCATTTTTGGAACGGCTGGCGCTTGCAAAAGGTTTTTTATTGACCAGTCGCCCCGATGGCAATTTACTATTGACAAGGGCAAACACACAAGACGCGCCCGCATTCCGGCTGGTGTATGGCGAGGCGCCGGTGTTATCAATTGGCGCATCATTTGACGGCACAAAACGGTACCGTAAGTGGATGGGAGTTACTGACGAATCCGGCGTGTCAAGTATATCGGCAACACTCTACGATAAAACAGTACCGCGCGAGCGTGGATTTGTTTTCAAAGCCGATGAATCAGACGAAGGAAACATTGAGCAGGCGATAAAATGGCGCATGAGTAAAAGCATCGCCGAATCTGCCGCGATACCGGTACAGGTAGTCGGATGGCGTACACCAGACGGCGAACTATGGGCAGAAAATATGAAGGGTACAATCACGGCACCGGACGTTTTTATATTACGTGAAACACCGGTAATCATCGAATCGGTTGAATTGACAAAAGACGCCGGCGGTGACATTGCCAGCCTCATGGTTGTACTTCCGGAATCGTATACAACCACCATGCCGAAACAGCCGTACCCGTGGGAGGGAATGCCGAAATGACAAACCCTTTTTCTTTTATAACATTTGACCACACAGATATTGAAACACTCGGCAGGGCGGAGGGAAACTCCGTTATAGTAACCGCAAAAGGAAACGCCGAGCGTGGTACCGACGGGGAACTGTACGGAACACACGGCGTAGTATCACGTGCAAGTAAAAAAACCCGCGGTGTAAAAATCAGGATTGGCAAACTGTCCATAATTATCGGGGCGTACACATACGGCGTTGAACCACCGGACAACGAGGGCGCATTAAAGTTATACGCAACGGACGCGGACGGCAACGAAAAAGGCTCGCACCTTTTGGACAATGACGGCACGCACGTAATAAACAACGGCGAGGATTGGGCGGTACGGTATTCAAAACTTGAGGAAGCATTCAACGAGTTGAAGGGTAAACACAACAAACTACAGGCGGCGTTTGACGCGCACACGCATCCTGGCGTTGAAAGTGGGTCGTCGTCAACCGGCACTACGGTTGCATCTGGTGCTGAATCAAGTGCCGACATAACGCCCGCAAAAGTCGAGGAGGTACGGTTACCGTGACGATACAAAACAATTACGACGGCGACGTGTTATTGTTGGTTGATCATACAACCGGCGAAATAGACATGGAATACAAAAACGGACAACCAAAAATGACACAAGGCTTTGAAACGTGCTTACTGCTTTCTATATTCGGTGAGGATTGCGCATTGAACGGAATGACAACCGACACAACCGAAAAGTTTACGTCAACATTTCCAGAAGTAATAAGGCGCAAACGTGTTTCCGAATCGGTAAAAAATGACGGCATAAAAGCAATCGAACGGTCACTAGCGTACATGGTACAGGAACGAATGGCTTCAAACGTATCTGTCACAGGTACAATTTTAGGCGTACACGCGATCGGCTGGGGTATCGACATAACTGCACCCGACGGAACCGGCAGACGATACGAACTGAATTGGATAAACGGCGGTTTGACATTTGGATACCGCGACACAAACACATGGGGAGGCGAATAAATGGCAATGCCGACTATTCCAACCGCGGCGGAAATAAAGGCGCGGATTGTTGCAGATATTGAAACCGAAATAGGACAAACCAGCCCGGCACTTCCGAAGAGTTGGAACAAGGTGATTGCCGGTGCCGTTGCGGGTGTTATTGTACTATTGTATCAGGCGACATTGTGGGTATACCGTCAGATTTTCCCGGAAACAGCAGATTATGCCGCGCTTATTCTTTTGGGAAAACTTGTACAGGTATATCCGGTAAGTGCGAATCAGGCGGTAATCACGGCCGACGTATACGGAACAATTGGCGAATCGGTAACATCTGGCACAACGCTGTTCAAAGCGTCAAACGGCGTTGTTTATTTAGTAACTACCGGCGGAACAATCGGTTCTGGCGGATACGTTGAATGTACCCTAACCGCGCAAACATACGGCGACATTGGCAACATTGAAGACGGCGCAGAATTGCGCATCGTCACGCCGGACACCGCGTTGACTGGCACGGCAATTGTAACCGGAACCACAACCGACGGAGCAGACGCAGAAACCGAGGCGTCGTTCAGGTCACGTGTTATTGCACGGTATAAGAAACGGTTCACCGGTGGAAGCCCTGCCGATTATGAACTATGGGGACTTGAAGCGCCGCATTTTATTTGGGTATCACCATACGCCGGAAACGAACCAGGTACCGTTTGGATATATGGCGAGGTGGACAATCAAGTTGACGGAATACCCGACACGGCACAGCTGGCAACGCTCAAGGATTATTTAATTTACGACCCCGAAACAGGCTTGGAAACACGCCGACCAATCGGCGCGGAAATTACTACGCTTCCTATAAGCCGGAAACCATTTGATTTTGACATTTCAATTTCGGGTGCATCGACGGCAACAAAGAATGATATTGAAGCGGCGTTGTCAGATTATCTTTTGTCACTGTCACCATATAACGAAGGTGTGTCGCTTGAACGTAATGACGCGGTAACTGATACCGGCGCATCATCGGTTGTCAATGACGTTGCGCGATCTGCCGGTGCTACGGTAATATCGCTCATTGTCCGCGATGGAGATTCATCGTCGCCATTGACAAACTATATTCTGTACGGCGGACAAAAAGCAAAACTTGGCGACGTTACATTCACAGACATGGCGTAAGGAGGTGTGTTTACATGGCTACAATAAGTACAGCAATTGAAAACACACTCCGACGAATCGGAACCGTTGCTGGTGTATCGGGTAAAAATGTACGCTCGGTTTGGCGGGGTATATCAAAAGAGTTTGGGCGTTTTGTTGACTATCGGGATTTGGTAAAACGCGCATCGGTACCGTCGGAAGACTTGTGCATCGAGTGTTTGGACGACATGGAGGATAAATACGGGTTGCCCGAAGCGGAAGAAATGACCGACGACGAGCGCATTGCCCGTGTTGTCGAGCGTGCGAGTATTCGCGGTTCGGGTGGTCCCGATTGGCTTGAGGCGCAAATACAGGCCGCCGGTTTTCCGTTGTATGTTATTGAAAACAGTCCGCGGCCGGCGGAAGAAACACAATTTGGCGACGTGCAATTTTCACCGACAACACAATTTGCGCTTATGCCAAAAAGAACCGACCCGCTGACCGTGCCGGGTATTTTGATTACATCGTCTGCGTATTCTGCTGGTGCAGGACGAATGGCAACCGAATCACAATTTGGCGTCGGTATGCAATTTGGCACGTCGTTTTTCGGAACACGTGACCCCAACTATATTTATCCGCAACCACGCGAGAGACAGATACCAACCGATACGCAAAAATGGTCACGGTTCTTTTTCTTGTCACCGTTTCCGGACCGATTGGCAAGTATAGACGAAATGTTATTGTTGTCAATCGAAAAAATTAGATACCTTGAAAAACTGGTACAGGCCATAAAGTATTTACACTTGTGGTGTATTGCTCAAGTACAAGAGGATATTGTTTTAACAACGGAAGATGGCGAGATACTGACAACGGAAGACGGAATAAATCTTGCGGGATAATTTGATAGTGGGAACAGGAAATAAGGAGGGCGTATAATAATGGCGGAAGTCAAAAAGAAATTTAGCCAGCTTGACCCCGGAAGTGTACCGTTCGAAGGAACGGAAACCATCGCGGCGGTACAGGGCGGCATAACAAAACGCGGTACTATTTCGGGCATACACGGTGCCGGGTGGTGGGATAAACTAAAAGCGGCGTTTGTCGATTTTGTTGCACCGGAGGCACTACACGCAAATGACGCGGATACGATCGGCGGTGAGACGTCGGCAGAATTACACAATGCGGGCGCGCTTACTGGTACGGCGCCATTATCTGCAATACCCGCGCAACTAACGGGTAAAAACGCGGCAACGGCGACAAGCGCGGCAAAACTTACCAATGCGCGCACAATAACATTAACAGGCAATGCAACGGGGTCAACGTCATTTGATGGGTCGGGGAACGTGTCGATATCGGTAACGGTTGGATACGCGACGTCTGCCGGGTCGGCGGGATACGCAACGAATGCGGGGACATCTGCCGCGTGTTCAGGCAACGCGGCAACGGCGACAAAGGCAACGAATGCAGACACAGCGGCAAAATTCTTAAACGAACCAGTTTCAAGTCTTCCGCAGGCAACAACTGCGCATTGGGGCAAGTTGGCCTATTTAAAAGAAGCGACTGTATCTGGCCCCAAAGGACTTTATTATTGTACAAAATTACACTCAACAGGTTTCATATGGATAAAAATAGGCTAACCACCGCCAACAAAAAGGAGAAAAATAAATGAGAAACTTAGCAACTATAGTATCAAATTACGATTCGGCGAGTACCGGATTTTCTGACGGCAAATTACGCGACAACCCCGGCGATGATACCGGTTCGGGCGTTATGTCGGCATGGGGTAATGACATCTGGTATGCGTTACGCGCAATTGTCAAAAAGTGGCATGGTGCTGGCAACGTATCAGATACGGCGGAATCCGAAAACAACCACGACGTGCTGGACGCCATCGAACAAATGATTGGCTTGTCGGTATATGGTGTTGCTGATTACAACCCGGCGACGACTTATTCGACGTTGGGCGAATCGGTAATGTATGCCGGTATGCAATTTGTCAATATAAATGCGTCGTCCAATTTGGGTAAAACGCCATTGACAGAGCCTCTGTATTGGTTACCATGTCCTGACTCACGCGATTTATTCGTAAAATCGGTACATGGTTTGCCGGTTTGGGGTGCATCGCATCCGATACATGATTATAACAACGCGGCGTATTTGCAATCGTTTGGTTTGGGTGTGCATCGTATTGGCGGGTATTCTGGTACTACGTTTACTGCGGTTGGTATACATCTTGACGGTCAATCTATCGGCGGTTCGGGTACTGCATTGTCGGATATTGTTGAAGCGTGGCACTTAAAAGATATTTGGATGCCTGGTTCTGAAGGTTCACGGTCAAGCATTGACGCTCGGGGCAGGTTGTTACGTGCAATAGACGCAACTGGCGGGCAGGCTGATTTAATGGCGGAAGTGCTGGAAGATCAGATGCAGGGGCATTGGCATGACTTTGCAAGGACTACAGGAATCTTTTCGTCGACCGTTTCCTTTTCCGATATAAATTATTCAACGATC
>Ga0180030_1123871_pt1 | contig 9836 bp, 10 predicted proteins | sample BioARNtimezero_2_FD_135995 | JGI IMG/M metagenome (GOLD analysis project Ga0180030, IMG submission 135995) | Anaerobic biogas reactor microbial communites from Seattle, Washington, USA - Biogas_R2-A RNA time zero (Metagenome Metatranscriptome) | ecosystem: Engineered > Bioreactor > Anaerobic >...
AACCGCAACTGACCGGCAACGAGGGGAAAAGCGTTCGGCTGCACCAAGGAAAACTTAGAAGCCACAGGACAGGAGGTCTCATTGACACCGCGGATCGCGCCTGTTATATTTGGATTTGCCCATCAAAGGGGCTTGCATCGCCCGTGGGAATCCATTTGGAGCGAAGGCAGTATGGTTTCCAATTGAACAGGTTAATGCACGAAGAACGATTCTACCGGGGTATTGGGAAACCCGATGATCTCCGTTGTTACGAGGTCAGGTTCAAGGAGACCGACCTTCTCTGCTGTACCCGGACCGACTTGAAGTCCTATATCGAAGACCGACTTTTTTTCTACCGGCATCAACTTGAAGAATACATAATGGGGCGAACCGCCTTCAGGGACAGCCTGGCGCCCATCCACAGCGACCCCTTTGCCCCTGCTCTTGCGAAAGAGATGATAGAGGGCTCCGCACGGGTTGGTGTGGGGCCCATGGCTACGGTAGCCGGGGCCATAGCCGAATTCCTCGGGAGGGATATCGGTCCCTTGACCGGGGAATACATTGTCGAGAACGGCGGGGATATCTGTCTTCGAACCGAAAGGGAAAGGATGATTCTCGTCTATGCGAAGAATTCTCCTTTCAGTCAAAGGATCGCCCTGAAGCTGAAAGGCCGTGATAAACCCTACGGGGTGTGCACATCGTCAGGCACGGTGGGCCACTCCCTGAGTTTGGGTCGCGCCGATGCGGTGTGTGTCGTGGCCGACTCGGCCCTCTTTGCGGACGGACTTGCAACTTGCATCGGTAATATTGTAAAACAAAAAGATGACATACCCATGGCGATCGAAAAAGGGAAAGCATTCCCCGGTGTGATCGGCATACTGATCGTTGTAGGCGATAGCCTGGGCATCTGGGGCGACCTGAACATCATCAGGGTGTAGAACGTCCAGGATTACCATCCTTCAATGTTTCAAGCCATGAAGCAAAACGAGGGGTTTGTGATGAAAAAACGAATCATATTGAGGTTCAAAAGAAACACCATAGACAAGCCTGTAGTGTACAGGCTGGTAAAAGACTTCGACCTTGTCTTTAATATACTGAGGGCGACAATCTTGCCGCGCGCAGAGTCAATGATGGTCATGGAGATTGAAGGTACAGAGGAGAATTTCGCCAAGGGGATTGAGTACCTGCGACGTCTTGATGTGGACACGGAGCCGATCGAACAGGACATCAGCAGGGACGAGACGAGGTGTGTCCACTGCGGTATCTGCACGAGCGTGTGTGCCCCTGAAGCGCTGCACATTGACAGAAATACCATGAAGGTCGAATTCAACTACGAACGATGCGTAGCCTGCGAACTCTGCGTGAGGGTTTGCCCCGTGAAGGCAATGAACGTGTTCTTCGAATAGAGGGCAGGCAATGAGGAAGGTCTATTTCGATAATAACGCCACGACACCTGTTCATCCTGTTGTAGCAGAATTTGCAAAGCCGTTTCTCGGCGAGTTTTTTGGGAACCCTTCAAGTCTCCACTGGGCAGGGAGAGAAGTACGGTGCTTCTTCAATGACGCCCGGGAGCAGGCGGCAAACATGATTCATGCCCAGCCAAGTGAAATCGTTTTCACGGGCTGCGGGTCTGAAAGCGACAATCACGCCGTAAAGGGTCTCGCGTATGCGAAAAGGGATGAGGGTCGCCACATCATAACAACAATGATCGAGCACCCCGCCGTACTCAATGCCTGCAAGCATCTCCAGGCCGACGGCTATGACGTGACCTATCTCCCTGTTGATGGTGAAGGCCAGATTGAGCCTGACGACGTAAAAAAGGCGATCAGAAATGACACAATCCTGATTTCGGTGATGTATGCGAATAACGAGACCGGGAATCTCCTCCCGATTCGGGAGATCGGGGAGATAGCGAAGGAACACGGGATTACATTTCACTCGGATATGGTGCAGGCAATGGGGAAGACAGACATCGACATGGATTCCCTGAAGGTTGATCTGGCGAGCTTCTCCGGCCACAAGGTTTATGCACCAAAAGGGGTGGGCATCCTTTACATACGAGAGGGCCGGGAGATTGAGAGTCTCATTCACGGGGGGCACCAGGAGGGCTCACGGAGGGCCGGCACAGAGAACATTATGGGTGCCGTGGCCTTCGGCAAGGCCTGCGAGACCATAACAAAGGAAATGGCAGGAGAGAATGGAAGGATCGAAACTTTGAGGGGAAGGCTCCTGGATGGTATCCTTGAAAGAGTGGACCATGTGCGGTTCAACGGACATCCAACCCGCCGGTTGCCGAATACCCTCAATCTCAGCTTTGAATACGTGGAGGCCGAATCCCTTCTTATTGCCCTTGACCTGAATGGAATCGCAGTTTCGTCCGGCTCGGCATGTTCCTCCGGTTCAACAGAGCCTTCTCATGTGCTGCTTGCAATGCGTATACCTCCCGAAACCTGTCAGAGCGCCATACGACTGAGCCTCGGAAGGGGCAATACAGAAGAGGATGTTGATTATGCATTGTCCGTGATACCCGGCGTTGTTACCGGGCTGAGAGAGATGTCGCCGCTCTACAAGCGTCCGTAATGGAGAATTCAAGGTGCAGGTCGCGGATACCATCCGTCACCGGGAACATGGATCACTTAACTGCTCAGGGATGAAATTCCACATACACACCACGGGCTGCAAGGCAAACCAGTGGGACTCGTACGTGATGTCCAACACGTTGCAAAACAAGGGTCTCACCCAGGACTCCCTGGCCCATGCCGATGTCATCATCATCAACGCCTGCACCCTCACCGAGGGCGCCGAAAGAGATGTGAGGCAATTCATACACAGGGCCAGGCGGTTGAACAAGGAGGCCCGTGTGGTTCTCGCCGGTTGTCACGCTCAGGTCTATCCGGACAATGTCTTTGGGGCTGACTTGGTTCTGGGCCAGAATGAGAAATTCTCCATCGATCAATTCCTTGAGAAAAAAGGCTCCTTCGTGAAACAGACGCGCATATTCCCTATGGAAGACGCCCCGGTGGATGGCCTTCCCTGCGGAAGAACCAGGATTTTCTTGAAGGTCCAGGATGGCTGTGACAGGTTCTGCGCCTATTGCGTTGTCCCCTTTGCCAGGGGAAAACCGAGGAGCAGGCCCCTCGAGGAGATCCGCCATGTCATGAAGGTTTTCGCAGAGAAGGGCGTGAAGGAGGTCGTGCTCACAGGGATTGAGCTTTCGTCCTATCGTGATCCGGAAACAGGCATGGATTTCAAGGGGTTGCTGCAGGTGCTTGAAACGGAGGAGACCCCTCAGCGACTGAGAATCAGCTCCATTGATCCCCTGTACGTGGATGATGAATTTGTGGAGATTGTTGCCGGCTCGACAAAGATTGCCAGGAGCCTTCACATACCCTTGCAGAGCGGTTCGAATGCGGTTCTTGAAAAGATGGGGAGGGCTTACACAGGGCAATTCATGGGGGATCTTCTGGAGATGATACGGCACAGGATCGACTCGGTCGGTATCGGTATGGACGTCATGGTGGGCTTCCCTTCGGAGGATGAAGAGCATTTCATGGAGACCTATCGATTTCTTGAAGCTGCCGGCGTCTCCTATCTCCACGTGTTTCCCTACTCAGCAAGACAGGGAACAAGGGCGGCATCATGGAAGGATGATGTTCCCGATACCATCAAGAGGCAACGGGTACGGATGCTTAAGGGGCTTGACGGGATGCTGCGCAGGCGTTTCGCTGAGAAATTTGTGGGCACCGAGGCATGGATCATCATAGAAGGGAAGATCTACCAGGGCTCTTTTGTACGCGGTTATACCGACAACTATCTTCCTGTGTATGTGCCGTATCGGAATGGCCTTGTAAATGATCGCGTGAAGGTTACAATAAGGGAAATCAGAGATAACCTTCTGTTGGGAGAAATCAACTAGATTGCGGGGAGAAGGCTCTGTTGCGCAGTCCCCGGTTAAGTACGGAGGTTGAAATGTTTGTTTTTGGAAACTTATTTTCGGGTATAGCCTATGTGCTGGACATAGTGCTCAACGTCTACTTTTGGGTGATTCTTGCGCGGGCCGTCCTCTCGTGGGTACGGCCTGATCCATACAATCCCATAGTCAGGATCATATGCGGTCTCGTGGACCCGGTTACATACCGGATATCAAAAATCATCCCGACGCGGATAGGCATGATAGACGTGGCCCCCTTTCTCTTGATGCTTCTCATCATCTTTCTTCAGAAGTTTCTTGTGAGGAGCCTCTTCGAATTGGGGGCAAGAATACAGTTGCCCTGAGCCGAACACCTATGAACGTGGACATCAAAGTAATCACGAATGCGAAGAAAAGGGAAATCAGCCCGATGGGGTCGGGCCTCAAAGTAAAGGTGACAGCGCTCCCGCAGGACGGCAAGGCGAACGAGGAGCTGATCGAATTCCTGGCCGGCTTCTTTGGTCTCAGGAAATCAGACATCAAAATTATCAGAGGGGAAAAGGACAAGAGAAAAACCCTTTCAATTCCAATCGCCGAAGAGGACTTGAAGGCCAGGCTGGAGCACGCAAAGATTCCCTGAAGGGAGATGGTGGCGGTTTGACAAGACGCTTCGAATCGTGATAAATCACAAAAAATTGCCGAAAAAGGAGGCTGTATGAGATTTATATCTGTGATTTTTATAGGAATCCTGTTGCTGGCGAGTCAAGCATTCGGAGCAGACGAGGTATCCCTTAAGACCCAGAAGGACAAGGCAAGCTATACGATTGGAGTCAATCTTGGGAAGGGGCTGAGGCATCAGGCCGTGGATATCGACACCAGCCTGATGATGAAAGGCCTTAACGACAGTCTCTCCGGCGGCAAAACACTCCTCACCGACCAGGAAATGAGAGATGTCATGGTAACCTTCCAGAAGGATATGGCGGCAAAGCTGGCGGAGAGACGGAAGGTCCTTGGAGAAAAAAACAAGAAAGAAGGGGAGGCATTCCTCGCTGAGAACAAGAAAAAACCCGGGGTAAAGACTCTGTCCAGCGGCTTACAGTATAAAGTGCTGAAAGAAGGGAAGGGGAAAACTCCCACTGCGACAGACACCGTGGTTACTCATTACCGCGGAACTTTGATTGACGGCACCGAATTCGACAGCTCCTTCCAGCGCAAGGAGCCGGCAGCCTTTGCAGTGCGCAGTGTAATAAAGGGGTGGACGGAAGCCCTCCAGCTCATGAGGGAAGGGGCTAAATGGCAGCTCTTTGTCCCCTCGGATCTCGCCTATGGTGATCGGGGCGCAGGGCCGCTTATCGGACCGAACGCAACCCTCATTTTTGAGGTGGAACTCATCTCGGTCAACCCGGGGAATAAGGAGCAGGGTAAGCAGAAATAGATTCCCGGCCGGCAAGCCCCGGCATAAAACGGTACGTGAGCACCCCTAGCCCGTTCTCGGGCGAGAAGGGGCGGCTTCGTCAAGGGGAAGTATCTCTTTAATGTTGAGGTGGATAAACTGTTCGCCCATCTGCTTCCTTAAGACCGGTGATGCCACAATCCTGGCAGGCCTGTCGTGAGCAGTGAGACGCTGCCCTTGAAAGGAACCGTACCATGTCCTGTTGCTTGTGTCGGTAATCCTGACCAGGCGATCGGTGGCCGAAACAGAGGAGGAGGGGAGAAGGAGGTTCGGCCTTGGGTTGCCCATGCCAAAAGGTGAGAGCCGCTCCATGAATCGGAGAAGATCAATCGTTAATTCCTCAAAACCTGCCACAGCATCTACCCGCACCTTTTTCTCTCTCCGGCTGACCGGAGCGGTCACACGCTCCTCGAAAGCTTGAGCAAAGGGCAGGAAGTTGTCTTTTGTAAGGGAAACGCCGCAGGCATACTTGTGGCCGCCATACCCCAGAAGAAGCGGTGCAAGGGAGGAAATGGTGCGATACAGATCTATGCCTTCGCCCCCCCGGCCGGAGCCTTTCAGGTGAGATCCCGCCTCAGTAAGGATGATTGAGGGCTTTCCGAACATATCTACCAGCTTTTGGGCGACTATGCCGATAACGCCAATGTGCCAGTCCTTGTTAAAGAGGACGATCGATTTTTTGTGAGCAAGATTTTCCTTCTCCATGATCTCTATGATCTCCCTGACGGTCCCTTCTTCTATTCTTTGCCTTTTCCTGTTAATTTCGTGGAGGCCCCGGAGCATTATCGCGGCATCACGTTCGTCCTCGCAGGTAAGGAAATCAAGGGCATGGCGGGCATCGGACACCCTCCCGGCAGCATTGATCCTTGGAACAATGACAAAGTTCATGGCATATTCATCAATCGTATCCTTGTAGATAATCCTTTCAGTGAAGAAAGACCGGAGCCACGTTCGGGGGTTTTTCTTCATGGTTTCCATGCCGAACTTCACCATGACCCTGTTGTCGTCAACGAGGGGTGCCATGTCCCCTATTGTCCCGACGGTAACGAGGTCAAGCTCCTTTTTCAGGTTGATCTGCCGATTCAGAAGTCCCTGATGGTGCATGGTTCTCCGCAGGGCAAGAAGAAAGAAGAAGGTCACGCCGCAGGCTGCCAGCTCTCGCGTGGGGAACCGGGAGTCGGCCCTTTTTGGATTAATAAAGGCAAGTGCTGGCGGGCGTGCTTCAGAGACCTCGTGGTGGTCGATGATAATGGTGTCCATGCTGTGTCTCGTGGCCTCGGCGACCTCCTCAATGTCTGCTGACCCGCAGTCGAGACAGACAAGAAGGGAGATGCCCTGCTCGCTCAGCCTCTTAACGGCATCGATGTTGAGACCATAACCCTCCGTTCGCTGTGGGAGATAGACATGGGGTGTCAGGCCAACGTTCTTGAGAAAGTTGACCATAAGGGCAACCGACGTTACACCGTCTGCGTCATAATCTCCATAGAGGCAGAGTTTTTCATTGCTCTTGACGGCCGAAATGATCCGCTCTACGCCTCTCTCCATGTCAGGGAGGAGAAACGGGTCCGAGAGATGTTCAAGCTTTGGGTTGAGGAGCCTCCGTGCCTCTTCAGGGCCCACGATACCTCTCCCGTAAAGTATCCGGGCGGCAAGGTTCGGAACATCAAGGCCTTCAGCGATCGATCGCACAGCCTCCCGGAGAATCATTCCATCATCGCCGCCCCCGATCCTTTCCTGGCCCGGCGAATTGTCAGCCACGGGCGGTCCCCACGATAGCCCCTATGCTCGGGCACCCGCATCGCTTGAGATATTCCCCCAACCCCTTCACGATCTTGGGGATTGCATAAGGATCAATGAATGTTGCAGTGCCCACCTGGAGGGCCTTCGCGCCTGCCATCAAGAACGACAGGGCATCATTGTGATCCATGATACCTCCCGCACCGATAACCGGCACAGGAAAACTCGTTGAAATCTCATATACGGCCTTTAGGGCAACCGGTTTCAAGACAGGACCGGAAAGCCCTCCCCTGATAGGGATGGTCCTTTTCCCGACATCGACCACCATGGCGGGTAGTGTATTCAAAAGGGTAAACCCGTCTACCCCGGCCTCGTAAGCAGCCTGGGCAATCTCTTTGAGGTTCTTGACCTCGGGAGTCAGCTTCGCGATAACCGGTATCCCTGTCACCCCCTTAACCGCTTTTACGATGTCGTGGACCAGATCAGGATCTTTGCCGAAGCTTATTCCACCCTGCTTGACATTGGGGCAGGAGAGGTTCATTTCGAGGGCAACAATGAGTCGGTCGGGCCGTATCCTTTCAGCGCACGCAATATACTCTTCTTCGGTAAAGCCGAAAAAATTCACGATAACAGGGGTCTTCTTCGCCCGAAACAAAGGAAAGTATTGGTCAAAAAACCGGTCGACACCCACATTCTGCAGGCCTATGCTGTTAATCAGGCCCCGTTCCTCCTCCCATACCCGCGGTGTCGGGTTTCCGTGGTGGGGATTCAGCGATAGGCCCTTTGTCACATATGCGCCCAGTGTTTCGACCCCCCAGAGGGGTTCGATCTCCCTGCCATAGCCCAGGGTTCCCGAGGCGTTCATGACCGGGTTTCGCAGGGTCCTGTCAAACAGTTTTACAGACAGATTTTCCATAGATCAAACACAGGTCCTTCTTTGCAGACCCTTTTGTATGGCTCCGCTTCATCGACGGTCTTTGTAACACACCCGAAGCACAGGCCGAGGCCGCAAGCCATTCTCTCTTCCAGCAAGACCTGACAAGGTATTGTGTCCTTTTCCAGAACCCCTCTCAGCGCCTTGAGCATGGCCGCAGGACCGCATGCAAAAACCTCAATGTCCTTTCCCCGGAACATCGCAAGGTGCTCCGAAAGGAGCTCCACCACGGTCCCGTGAAAACCGCAAGAGCCATCCAGGGTCGAGACCGATGCCGGGGGGGCACCTATATCTTTGATGAGAGCCAGTTCCTCCTTGGCCGTACATCCGAAAAAGACTGATGACCGCGTTCCTAACCGGTGGATCAGGGCATGGACGCCCGCTATGCCGATACCCCCGCCCAGGATCACATATTCCTGCCGTTTTTGTAGATCAAATCCTTTACCGAGGGGACACAAAACAAAGACCTTCTCGTTCTTCCCTGCCTTGCTCAAAATCTCCGTGCCCTTGCCTACCACCTTATACATCAGGGTCAGAACAGGGCGGCGGTAATCATATATGCTGAATGGTCTTCTCAGGAAGACGTCTTTGCCGGGGATCCTGACCATGACGAACTGGCCCGGCACGAAAGGATCCATGGGGCGAGAAAGCTTGATCTTAAGAAGATGGTAACCGGGGGCTACCTCGTCGTTCCTTGTTATTTTTCCTTCAATGTCATCCATCGCGTCTGGAATCTCTTTCCGGATCCATGGCATTGGCCGCACGGGAGGAGTCGTGAACATGCCCGTGGATCAAGGAGATATGGAATCGTTATCCCGGCAAGGAAAGCCGCATTACCACGGCATCTTCGTTTGTTTCTGTATAGTATTTCTTTCGCTTGCCGATCTTTTCGAAACCATAGCGTCTATAAAGCCTTATTGCTCCGATATTCCCTTCTCTTACTTCAAGAAAGAACTCGGTCACCTTTTGTAATTTAAAGTGGTTCAGCACGTAATTGATCAAACCCGCACCATAGCCTTTTCCTCTATGCTTTGGATGAACCGCAATATTGAGTATATGGGCCTCGGGTTTGACCGCATAAAGGATGACGTACCCAACCACCGAACCACCCTTTTCCATAACGACGCTCGTAGAGACAGATGATCCGAGCGTTTCCTCAAACAGCCTCCCGGTCCAGGGTGAGACAAAAGAAAGCCGTTCTATTTCCATTACCTCGTCCAGATCCTCTATGGCCATCCCTCGGATAGCTTCATCCGGTGCTAAGGCGCCGCACAAGAGACAGATCCTCCTGGACATTTATGTTGGTAAATACAGGCATACCTTTGTACATGAAGGCGGAATGGTCCTCAACTTCGTTTACGGAGAGGTAGGGAAAGAGGTCTCTGACCTTCAGGCGCCGCCGTTCAATATGGGTGAGCATAAAGGGTATGCATGACCGGTTGTAGATCGCATGGAGAGGCTCATATCCGTACTTTGTGGTCGGCACAATGATATCCTCGCCATTGACTTGCGCGAGAAGGTATTCCATTGCCTCTCGCGAAACAAAGGGCATGTCACAGGCAAGGACGAAAACGTACGGGCTCCTTGCCGCCATCAGCGCAGAGACGATCCCTACCATGGATGACCGGACCGGGATTACGTCTCGTATAATCGGCACCTCAATGCCGCAAAAACCCTCATGGTGATTCGAGACGATGACAATGTCCCTGAAAACCAGTTTTGCTTTGTCGTAAACTTGTTGTATCAGCGCTTTATCGGTAATCCTGAGGGTGGCCTTGTCCCTCCCCATTCGTCTGCTTCGACCACCGGCAAGAATGGCGCAC
>Ga0180030_1026685_pt1 | contig 9738 bp, 9 predicted proteins | sample BioARNtimezero_2_FD_135995 | JGI IMG/M metagenome (GOLD analysis project Ga0180030, IMG submission 135995) | Anaerobic biogas reactor microbial communites from Seattle, Washington, USA - Biogas_R2-A RNA time zero (Metagenome Metatranscriptome) | ecosystem: Engineered > Bioreactor > Anaerobic >...
CTTGACCCGCTCTTTTCTTATCATGGCGCATGATCTCCGAAAGGGAAACCATAGAGCAACTTCAGAATATTCTCCTGCCTATCCTTGCGGACTACGGCTTGGAGCTGGTAGAGATCGAGTTTAAGCCTTCAGGGAAAAGATGGCTGTTGCGGGTGTACATCGACAAAGAGGGGGGTGTTACAATCGGAGACTGCGAGACGGTCAACAGGGAGTTCGGAAGGGCTCTCGACATAGAAGATATTATTGACCATGCCTACAGCCTCGAGGTGTCCTCCCCCGGATTGACCAGACCCCTCAGGAGATGGGAAGACTTTGCAAGAAACGCAGGAAAGCTGTGCAAGATAGTGACCAGGGAGAAGATCGAGGACAAGAATGAGTTCAGGGGGGAGATTGTTCGCTCCAATGAAAACGAGGTTGAACTGAGGGGAAAAATAGGTATATTTACCATCCCAATATATGCTATAAAAAAAGCAAATTTGGAGTTTGAACTGTAAGGGGTTAGCATGTATTTTGACTTGAATTATGTAATCGAGCAGGTCGGAAAAGAGAAGGGTATTCCAAAAGAGACGCTCATCCAGGCCCTTGAAGAAGCCATACTCCTCGCCTCAAAGAAGAAATTCGGTAATCACCTCGACCTGGAAGCACGGTATAATGAAGAACTCGGCGAGATCGAGGTCTTTCAGTTCAAAACGGTTGTGGAAGAGGTTGCCGAAGAGGATATGGAGATTTCTCTTGATGCGGCAAAGGTCCATGATCCTGAGTGCGAGACCGGAGACAGCATCGGCATAAAGATGGACACAAGCTCTCTTGGAAGGATTGCAGCTCAGACGGCAAAGCAGGTGATTGTCCAGAAGGTCCGGAATGCCGAAAGCGATGTGGTTTATAACGAATATAAGAATAAAAAAGGCGAGGTGGCAACGGGTATCATACAGAGGGTCGAAAAGAACCATTACGTGGTAAATCTCGGCAAGACAGAGGCGATCCTCCCTGTCAAAGAAGTAATACCGGCCGAGATGTTCCGGCAGAGGGACAGGGTCAAGGCCTTTATTCTGGATGTGGAAAAAACCCAGAAGGGTTGTACCATCCTCATGTCCCGGACCCACCCCAACTTCCTCGCGAAGCTCTTTGAAATGGAAGTACCTGAAATTCAGGAAGGTATCATAAAGGTTATAGGGGCGGCAAGAGAACCGGGAGAAAGGGCGAAGATCTCCGTATACAGTGAAGATCCAGACGTCGATCCTATCGGTGCCTGTGTCGGCGTCAAGGGGTCAAGGGTTCAGACGGTGGTCCAGGAATTGAGGGGGGAGAAGATCGATATTATCCCTTTCAGCAGAGACCACGCGAAGTTCGTCTGCAATACCCTCGCGCCGGCCAGGGTGTCGAAGGTATATATCAACGAAGAAGAACACGCCATGGAGGTTATCGTCAACGATGACCAACTTTCCCTTGCCATTGGCAAGAAGGGCCAGAATGTGAGGCTCGCATCGAGGCTGACGGGATGGAAGATCGATATCAACAGCGAGTCGGAGGTGGAAGTCACCTCGAAAAAAGTAATAGATGATCTCATGGAGCGGCTTAAGATAAGCGAGATTCTTGCGCGAATCCTCCACGATGAGTACCTGAGAGATCCGCGGGATATCGCCAAGCTTACGCCTGAAGAGATGAATAAGATAACGAGTATATCGGTCGAAGACTGTAAACGGATCATTGAACAATCACGGCTGATAAGGGATGAGATCCCCCAGGATGCTGTTTCGGAGAAAAAGGTCCTGGAAACCCCCGAGGCCGAGGGGGTTGCTCCAACAGGAGAGGGCGAGGAAGAGACAGGACAGGCAACGACTCCGTAGTCGAATTCACACCGGTCAAATGCAAGGAAGGAATGGGATATGGCAAAAGTAAAGATCACCACACTCACGGACAAGATGGGTGATGATGAGATTCTCTCGAAATTAAAGAGCCTGGGTGTCAAAGTAAAAGATAAAACCAAGGAAGAAGTTCCCCAGGACAAAAAGGATGAGATACAGACCCCTTCCGGCGAGACCATGATAGAGAAACGGATTGCCTCTACGATCATTCGGCGACGGGTACAACCGCCGGCACCAAAAAAGGAAAGGGTGGAACTCACCGAGAGGGAGGTCAAGCCCGAAGAAAAGATTGAAGAAGCGGCGGCAAGAAAGCCGACAGAGACAATACCGGAAGAGCCGGTTGAAGAGGTGATCGCACCGCCCGTTGCACCCGAGGAGGAACAGAAAGAAGTCCAGGCGGCACCAGCGGCCCCTGTTCTCATAGAGAGGGCGGATTTAGAAGAGCCGCCGGAAGAAGAGGCTTTAAAGGGTGGTATAGAAACCATTGGCCAGGAAAAGGAAAAAGAAATAACCAAAGTGCTTGAAGAAGCATATAAGCACGATTTGGAGAAGGATTTTACGCTTATTGAAGAAGAAGGCGAAGAAGGGGACAAGAAGAAGAAAAAAGCGGAAAAATTGATCAAGAAAATCGAAGAGCAGGAGCTTGAGGAAACAAAGGTAAAAAAGAAGGGCCTGCTTAAGAGAAAAGTTGTTATAAAAGAAGAAGATCTTTACACTTTCAGAAGGCAGAAGGCGAGACCTACGCCGTCGAGAAAGGATAAACGGGACAGGGCAGAAGAGAGAAGGGCCGAGGAAGAGAAGAAGGCGGAACAGAAAACCGCAAAGAAGACGATCAAGGTAGGGGACGAAATCCAGGTCGGAGAACTCGCCAAGAGGATGAATGTGAAGGCCCAGGATATTATCGGACGGCTCCTTCCGCTGGGTATCATCGCCACGGTCAACAAGAACATCGACTTCGACACGGCCTATCTCGTAGGAAACGAGTTAGGCTATGAAATCGAGAAAATTGTTTCAATAGAAGACGAATTCCTTGCCAGGGAAGAAGAGGAGAGGGAGAACGAAAAGAACCTGAAGCCAAGGTCGCCGGTTGTCACCATCATGGGCCATGTCGATCACGGCAAAACACTCCTTCTTGACACGATACGCCACTCGAATGTGGCCGAACGTGAAGCAGGCGGCATCACGCAGCACATCGGGGCCTATGTTGTTGATGTGAGCGGAAAGGAAATCGTATTCGTGGATACGCCGGGACACGAGGCCTTTACGGCCATGAGGGCCCGGGGGGCCAGGGTGACGGACATTGTCATCCTTGTGGTGGCGGCGGATGACGGTGTTATGCCCCAGACCGTGGAGGCGATCAACCATGCGAAAGCCGCAGGTGTACCCATTATCGTGGCTATTAACAAGATAGACAGGGAAAACGCAAATCCCGACAGGGTCGTGAAAGAATTGGCCGATCATGGTCTTGTGCCCGAGGAATGGGGAGGCAACACGCTGTTCGCCAGGATATCTGCAAAGAAGAAGGTGGGTATCAAGGAGCTTCTTGAGCTGGTTCTCCTCCAGTCGGAGATGCTTGAACTTAAGGCAAACCCCGATAAACGGGCCATGGGGATTATTATCGAATCGGAGCTTGACAAGGGCCAGGGTCCGGTGGGGACCGTAATCATACAGGAAGGTACCCTCAAGATACAGGATCCCTTTATCGCCGGCACCATGTTCGGCCGGGTCCGGGCAATGATCGACGACAGGGGGAAGCGAATCCAGAAGGCGCCGCCTTCAACGCCGGTGCTCGTAGTAGGATTCCAGGATGTTCCTCATGGCGGAGATAAGTTCATTGTCACGACCGAGGAGCGGTATGCCAGAGAATTGTCGAAGTTCCGGCAGGAGAGGCTGAAGGAGAGCGAGATCGCAAAGAGCTCCCGGACAACCCTGGAAGATCTCTACTCCAAGATGGATAAGTCGGAAAAAACGATCCTCAATGTTATTATCAAGGCGGATGCAAGAGGGACTATTGATGCCATCGGAGAGGCGCTCAAGAAATTGTCGAACGACCTGGTAGAGATACAGGTGATCCACAGTGGTGCAGGAGCGATCACAGAGACGGACATCAACCTTGCCATGGCCTCCGGTGCCATCGTCATCGGCTTCAATGTCAAGCCCGTGGGGAAGGCCCAATCACTGGCAGAGCAGGAAAAGATAGAAATCAGAACATATTCGATCATCTACGATATGATTGATGATGTGAAAAAGGCAATGGAAGGCCTCCTTGAACCGAAGGTAGTAGAGACGGATATCGGCAAAGTCGAGGTCAGAAAGGTATTTGCCGTATCCAAGATAGGGACGGTGGCCGGTTCCTACGTCCTTGAGGGCAAGATTACGAGAAACGCCTTCGTGCGCCTTAAACGGAACGGTGATGCTGTTTTCACGGGCAAGATCTCTTCTCTCAAGAGATTCAAGGATGACGTCAAGGAAGTGCTTGCGGGCTATGAATGCGGGGTGTCGCTCGAAGGTTTTAATGACATACGGGAAGGCGATATCCTGGAGTCTTTTATTCAGGAAAAGGAAAAGCAGACCCTTGATGGTTAGTACGGATGATCGTCGGTATTTCAACCGTAGAGATATTTTTTCCTGAGAACCAATCCTTGAAAGACAAAAGGCAGGTATTAAAAAAGATCGTGGAAAAGGTGAGGTCCAGATTCAGCATATCCGTTATGGAGGTAGACCGGAACAACCTGTGGCAGCGGGCAAAAATCGGGTTTTCCGTAGTCGGCGTGAAGAGGGACCATGTAAGCGCTGCCATTGAAAATATTCATGAGTACATCGAGTCGCTGTACATCGGAACAGTAATCGATACCAAGACAGAAATCATAGTAATGGGCAATGAGATATAGAAAGCTGCGTATTCAAGACCAATTGCGGGAAGAGATATCCTTTATTATTCAGCGGGAGATAAAGGATCCGGGTATCGGGTTTGTAACGATCCTTGAGGTGAAGATGACCGAGGATCTCAAGATCGCCAAGGTTTTTTGCTCGGTCTACGGCGAAGAAGAGGAGAGAAAAAAAACAATCCAGGCCCTCCAGAGATCCAAGGGATATATTAAATTCCTCCTTGGAAAGAGAATTCAGCTCAGGTATATGCCGGATCTCATATTTACCCTTGATACTTCTTTTGAAAAGATTGCACGAATCGAAGCAATTCTCAGGAAGGATACCAATGTTTCAGGAGATTAGAGATATCATTGAGAGGGGCGAGAAGTTTTTGATAACTGCCCATATTGATCCGGACGGGGATGCGACCGGCTCGACTTTTTCCCTTTACTGGGTCCTCGATTCCCTTGGCAAACAACCATGTATTTACCTGAGGGACCCGGTCCCTTATATGTACGAATTTCTCCCAAAACCTCCACGGGTAGCCCATGGTGAAATACCGGAGGATCGATATGACGCTGTTTTTGCCCTGGACTGCGGAAATCTTTTCAGGGTGGGAAACGGCTACGAGAAGCTTAAGGACATGGGTCCGGTGATCAACATCGACCATCACACGACAAATGAGCCCTTCGGCATCGTAAATATCATCGATGCAAATGCGTCTTCCGTGGCCGAGATCCTCTACGGGCTGTACAAAACCATGCAGGTGACAATGACCTACGACATGGCGATAAATATCTATACTGCCATTTTTACGGATACAGGCTCTTTTCGATACTCCAATACAAATTCCCAGGCCTTTCTGATTTGTGAGGAAATGACACGGTGTGGTGTGGCGCCGTCCTATGTGGCCCAGATGGTGCACGAGAACCACCCGAAGGAAAGATTCCTCCTCCTCGGCCTTGTCCTTGCCACGCTCGAGACCCTTAAGAATGATACCATCGCCATGGCAATGGTTACGCAGGAGATGTTCCGCCGAACGAACACGTCAAAAGAACATACCGAGGGTTTTGTGGAGTCCGTCAGGGAAATACGCGGTGTCGACGTGGCGATTTTGTTGAGGGAGATCACCGGCAGCCTGTACAAGATCAGCATGAGATCAAAAGGAAACACGGATGTAGCCGGCATCTGCAATCTCTTTGGGGGTGGCGGTCACAGGAATGCCGCCGGTTGCACCATTGACGGGACGATCGGTGAAGTGAAAGACAGGCTGAAGGAGGCTTTTAAAATAGAGTGAATGGATTTCTCGTAATAGACAAGAATACCGGGATGACGTCCTATGACGTGATCAGACGGCTGAAAAAATTATATCCCTTTAAGAAGATCGGGTATATCGGTACGTTGGACAGGAATGCAACAGGCATACTGCCGGTTGCATTCAACGAGGGGGTGAAGGTCATCCCTTTCCTCGAAAACGGGGAGAAAACGTATAAGGCCAGGTTTCTCCTGGGTGTCACCACGGACACGCTGGATATAGAAGGCAAGGTTTTAACCGAGGTGGAAACCCGGGAATACGATACAACCCTGCTTGTAGGCAAGCTGAGCCGGTTCAAAGGGAAAATAACCCAGCAGATACCTGCTTATTCCTCCAAAAAGATTAATCGCAAACCCCTTTACAAATTTGCAAGGAAAGGCATAGAAGTGGAACCCCAGCAGAAAGAGGTTGAAATCTTTGACATAAGGCTGCTGGACTATGCCCATCCCTATATGGATCTGGAAGTGACATGCTCCAAGGGTACCTACATCAGGGCTTTGGCCCAGGAGTTCGGTGCCGATCTCGGCTGCGGGGCGACACTCTTCTCTCTCAAGAGGACCCGTCACGGGGAATTTACCGAGGATATGGCAGTTAACATAGAACTTTTCAAAGCCGAACAAGACGTGTTAAACTATTGCATGTCCCTGGAAAAAGTACTGAGACACCTGAAGGAGACGGTAGTAGAAACGACCCTGGAGAGATTCCTGAGACACGGAATGCCTATACCGTTGACGGGTAATTCAAAGGAATGGAAAAACGGTGAAATAACAAAACTCCTCAATAAGAAAGGGAGCATGATCGGCGTCGGCATGGCGGATACATTTACGAAAACCATTAGAATAAGAAGATTAATCAATATTTAAGGAGGCATGAAGAATGGCACTGACCACAACACAGAAGAAAGACATCATCGATGGATTCCGAATCCATGAGAAGGATACGGGTTCTCCCGAAGTGCAGATCGCCCTCATCACGGAAAGGATAAGATCCCTGGCCGAGCATTTCAAAAAATTCGGAAAAGATCATAATTCGAGACGGGGTTTGCTCGTCCTGGTCGGAAGCAGGCGGAGACTGCTCAACTACTTGAAGGAAAAGAACGTGGACCGGTACAAGAGTGTTATCGAGAGACTCGGGCTCAGAAAATAAAAAGGGAATTCAGAAAGGAAAAACATGGAAGAACGTATTGCCGTTGATTATGCAGGCAGACAGTTGACAATCAGTACCGGTGCCCTTGCGAAGCAGGCGGATGGGAGCGTGATAGTGCAGTATGGTGATACCGTCGTGCTCGTTACGGTGGTTGTAGATAAAAAGGCCTCAGCAAAGGATTTCTTACCCCTGACGGTGAACTATCAGGAAATGTCCTACGCGGCCGGCAAGTTTCCCGGCGGATTTTTTAAGAGAGAAGGCAGGCCGTCGGATAGAGAGATACTGATGTCTCGCCTGATCGACAGGCCCCTGAGACCTCTCTTTGCAAAAGGGTTTACAAACGAGGTGCAGGTCATCGCGACCGTTCTCTCCGCTGACCAGGAGAACGATCCGGCTATTCCCGGCATCCTGGGTGCCTCATGTGCCCTTACCATATCGGAGATACCTTTTGATGGGCCTCTCGCAGGGGTCAAGGTGGGGAAGAAAGGCAGTTCGTTCCTCCTGAACCCGACACCTCTTCAACTGGAAGACAGCGAAATGGATATCGTGGTTACGGGTACCCGTGACGCGATCGTTATGGTGGAAGGGGAAGCAAAATTCGTGAGCGGTGAAGATCTGATCGAAGCGATCCATTTTGCCCATCAGAATCTTATCCCCCTGATAGAGATGCAGGAAAAATTGAGGGAAAAAGTGGGAAGGTCGAAATGGGTTATGCCTGCCAACGATAAACTGGACGGGTTGATCAGAGAATTCAAAGGTAAAGTTGAAAATGACCTTATCAGCGTGTTCTCGATCCCCACAAAGCAGGAGAGAGCCAAGAAACAGAACGAGGTCCTCGATGGGTTGATGCAAGATAACCCTGATATGGAGGAAGGTATCATTAAGACGGCCTTTGAGGAGATTACGCGGGATGTTTTGCGGACGCAGCTCTTCGCAACAAGTAAAAGGATTGACGGCAGGGCGTCCGATGATATCCGGCCGATTTCCTGTAACGTCGGGATACTTCCCAGGACCCACGGTTCTGCGCTCTTTACGCGAGGCGAGACCCAGTCCCTTGCCGTTACGACCTTCGGGACCTCGGAGGATGAGCAGAAGGTCGAATCTTTGCTGGAAGGGGAGACATTCAAGACCTTCATGCTCCATTACAATTTCACGCCCTTCTCGGTTGGCGAGGTGGCAATGCTTCGAGGGCCGACACGGCGCGAGATAGGACACGGCAATCTTGCCGAGCGGGCCCTTTCCCCCATTCTCCCCCCGAAAGAGGACTTCCCCTACACCATACGGATAGTCTCGGAAATCCTCGAATCGAACGGATCTTCTTCTATGGCCACCGTGTGCAGCGGCTGCCTTTCCCTCATGGATGCCGGTGTACCGATAGCCGAGCCTGTGGCAGGCATTGCCATGGGTCTTGTGAAGGAAGACGGGAAAGAGATAATCCTCTCTGATATCCTCGGGGATGAAGATCACCTGGGTGACATGGACTTCAAGATAGCCGGTTCCCTGAGGGGTATTACGGCGATCCAGATGGACATCAAGATCAAGGGCATAACAAAGGAGACAATGTCCAAGGCCGTTGTCCAGGGCCAGAAGGGGATTGCGACCATCCTCGGCATAATGACCGGAACCCTCGACAAGCCGAGGGATTCGATGTCACCGTATGCACCGCGCATCTTTACAATCAGAATAAAGCCGGACAAGATCAGGGATGTGATAGGCCCCGGCGGAAAGATCATCAGGGGCATCGTGGAGCAGACCGGTGTAAAGATCGATATCGAAGATGATGGTGTTGTGAAGATCGCCTCTGTTGATGAGGATTCGGCAAACGAAGCCATCGACATCATCAAGAAGCTGACGAAGGAAGCGGAGCTTGGCGAGATTTACACGGGCAGGGTGAAGAAGATCATCGATTCAGGTGTGATTGTTGAGATACTGCCCGGGATTGACGGTTATGTTCATGTGAGCCAGCTTGCCGAAGGCTTTGTCAAGAAGGCCTCTGATGTGGTGAAAGAGCGGGAGGAGATCCTTGTCAAGGTCATTGAGATAGACCCGAGCGGAAGGGTAAAGCTCTCGAGAAAGGCTGCCCTGAGAGAACAGAAAGGCGAGCAGGAATAGGCCGTTTGATGTTCCGCACCCAGGGGGCCGCTCTCCGAATGAGAGGGGGACCCTGGGGAAGGGATAGGATAGATGAGCTATAATGTATAAGAAAACAGTGCTGGCAAACGGCCTCACGGTGGTCACCGAGTCAATTCCGTACTATTCCACCGTCTCCTTGGGCATGTGGTGGAAGACAGGAGGAAGATTCGAAAAGGAAGAGAGCAACGGAATCTCCCATTTTATTGAGCATATGCTCTTCAAGGGGACCCGGAGGCGTTCCGCATACGACATAGCGCGGGAGATCGATGCAGTGGGCGGAGCAATGAATGCCTTTACCGGCAAGGAGTATACCTGCCTCTATGCGCGGGTGCTGAGAAAGGATACGGACCTTGCCCTTGACATACTTTCGGACATGTACAAGAATTCCCTGTTCCAGGATGATGACCTGGA
>Ga0180030_1168269_pt1 | contig 9714 bp, 9 predicted proteins | sample BioARNtimezero_2_FD_135995 | JGI IMG/M metagenome (GOLD analysis project Ga0180030, IMG submission 135995) | Anaerobic biogas reactor microbial communites from Seattle, Washington, USA - Biogas_R2-A RNA time zero (Metagenome Metatranscriptome) | ecosystem: Engineered > Bioreactor > Anaerobic >...
CTATTAGGATGGGCGAATGATAAACGAAAAGATTGTTACGAAGGCTATTATTGAAAGTTACACAAAGAAACTTCTCTCTTCATTGGAGCTGGATGTGGCGGTATGCGGTGCAGGCCCGTCCGGTCTCGTGGCAGCCCACTATCTTGCCAAAGAGGGCTTGAAGGTCGGCGTTTTCGAGAGAAAGCTCTCCATTGGAGGGGGTATGTGGGGCGGCGGCATGATGTTCAACGAAATAGTCGTCCAGGAAGAAGGTAAAGGCATTCTCGATGAGCTTGACATCACGGCCAGGCCGTATACGAAAGGCTACTACGTTGCAGATGCCATTGAGTGTGTGAGCGGCTTGTGCCTCAAGGCGGTCAAGGCCGGAGCTAAAATATTCAACCTCGTGAGCGTCGAGGATCTTGTCGTAAGACAGGACAAGGTCGCCGGTATCGTTATCAACTGGACTGCCGTTGAGATGGCGGGTTTGCACGTTGACCCTCTCACGGTATTCTCCACCTTCGTGGTAGATTCCACGGGCCACCCCGTGGAAGTAGTCAGGGTGCTCGAAAGAAAGATGAACGTTCAGCTTCTTACGCCCTCGGGCAAGATTGAAGGAGAAAAATCACTCTGGTCGAATGTCGCCGAGACAAAAACCCTCGAAAACACCGCAGAGGTATTTCCAGGCCTCTATGTTGCAGGCATGAGCGCAAATGCGACATTCGGTTCCTACCGGATGGGACCCATATTCGGGGGTATGCTGCTTTCAGGAAAAAAGGTGGCGGACCTTATCATTCAAAGAATCAAATGAAAAATATTCTCACTATTGCCGGTTTTGATCCAACCTCCGGCGCAGGTGTTACCAAGGATCTTGACATTTTCTTCTCTCTCGGTCTCCACGGCTTGTCCTTGCCCACGTGCGTTGTAGTGCAGGGTCCAAGGGGGGTGGAGGACGTATACCCCATCCCGGCTGAGCAGTTCCGGACCATGACCACATCGCTTCAGAGGGATGTGAGCATAGACGGCATCAAGATCGGGGTTGCGCTGGATGAAGCCCACGTGGAGATTCTTTCGGGTCTCTTGCCTGAGGATAGAGGGGTGCCTGTGATCGTAGACCCCATTGTAGCAGCAAAGAACGGGAGGAGGCTGATTACCGAGCCAGCCTTGAAGGCCCTGGTTACATCGATTTTTCCCAAGGCGACGGTCATTACCCCAAACTTGGACGAGGCTTCGGTAATCCTGGGGAAAACAGTTAAGACACCGGAGGACATGGCGGTGTCTGCCCGAGCACTCCTTGAGACCGGCCCCAAGGCCGTTGTGGTGAAGGGCGGGCATCTCCAGGGCGAGCCGACCGATATCCTTTTCGACGGCAAAGAGACCACAATATGGAAAAAGAAGCGTATCCGACGGGAAATCCATGGTACAGGCTGCACATTCTCATCGCTCCTGGCCGCCTTCCTCGTTCACGGGTACCCGGTAAAAGAAGCGTTCCTCGCCGCCGAACGGCTCACAGAGGATTTAGTCAAGGAGAGCTACCGGATCTCCGAAGAGGGGTATTTCTATACCTCTGCCGGTCTCCTGAAGGGCAGACTCGCAGCGCAATGGAGTGTCTTCCGCGCTTTGAGAGAGGCGAAAGAGAGACTTTGCCTGCTCAACCTGGTGGAGTGCATCCCGGAGGTACAGATGAATATCGGGTATGCGATCGAGACGCCAGAGGGCACCGAGGATGTGGCAGCCTTCCCAGGAAGGATCGGACACCACAGAGGCAAGGTTTATTTCAAGGGGGAACCCGAATTCGGCGCATCATCCCACGTGGCACGACTCATTGTTAATTTTGCAAAGCACTACCCTTCCATACGGGCGTGCGCGAATGTTCGCTATGACCGGTCCTTTCTCAAGAGGGCCCGGGATAAAGGCTTTCATGTGGTGTTCTTTGATAGAAAACAGGAGCCTGAAAAAATAAGACAGACGGAGGGAAAGAGTCTCGAGTTCCTCGTGGAAAGGGTGGCGAGGGACACGGAGAACCCCCCGGACATTATCTACGATGAAGGTGACGTGGGGAAAGAGCCGATTATCAGGCTCTTCGCCAGGAATCCTCTCGAACTTATAAACAAAATGGAGATGATCGCGCGATGATTAACCAGCTTATTGCAGCAAAAGAAGGCAAGGCAACGCAGGCCATGAAGGCCGTTGCCCGCCATGAAGGTGTGAGCATTGAGGAATTGCGTCAGAACGTAGCAGACGGAAAGGTGGCCATTCTTGCGAACAACCGACACAAGAGGTTCACTCCCAAGGGTATCGGCAAGGGTATGAGTGTCAAGGTAAATGCCAATATCGGAAGCTCTCCGGAGATGATCGACATCAACACCGAGATGGAAAAATTGAGGATGGCCAGGGAAGCCGGCGCAGATACAGTGATGGATTTGAGTATCGGCGGCGACCTTGACGTCATACGAAAGGTTATTATTGAACAGGCGGGGATACCAATCGGCACGGTGCCCATTTATCAGGCCGCGGTCGAAGCGGTCAAGAAGAGAAAGGCCATCGTCAACATGGACCCCGATGAACTCTTCGAGGTAATAGAGAAGCACGGTGAAGACGGGGTTGATTTCATAACAGTCCACTGCGGCGTAACACAGAGATCCATTGAAAGGTTGAGAAAGCAGGGTAGGACAACGGATATCGTCAGCAGGGGAGGGGCGTTTCTCAGCGAGTGGATGATCGTAAACAATAAGGAAAACCCCCTTTTCGAGCAGTACGACAGACTTCTCAAGATTGCAAAGCGATACGACATGACCTTAAGCCTGGGAGACGGCTTGCGGCCCGGCTCCATCGGCGATGCAACGGACCGGGGCCAGATTGAAGAGCTGATCATACTCGGAGAACTGTGCCAGGAGGCAATCGAGCAGGGTGTCCAGGTGATGATTGAGGGACCGGGGCACGTACCGTTAAATCTCATAGAAACAAACATCCTTCTCCAGAAAAAGTTGTGCAATGAAGCACCGTTTTACGTCCTCGGCCCCATTGTGACCGATATAGCCCCCGGATACGATCATATTACCTCTGCCATAGGCGGTGCCCTCGCAGGCTATTTCGGAGCGGATTTCCTCTGTTATGTCACCCCCTCGGAGCACCTTGGTCTTCCAACCCCCCAGGATGTGCGTGAGGGCGTGATCGTTACCAGAATCGCTGCCCACGCCGCGAATGTGGCTCGAGGAAACCCGAAGGCCCTGAAGCTCGACAAAACCATGTCTACGTACAGGAAGGCCCTTGACTGGAAGGGGCAGATCAAATGTGCCATCGACCCCTCCAGGATCATTGATTTCCGTAAGGACAGGAACCTCCGTAATGACGTGTGCAGCATGTGTGGTGAGTACTGCGCGATGAAGGTTGTTAAGGACTACTTCAAGCAATAGGCATGGTTATGTTTGGTGAGTTTGACGTCTACACCGTTACCGAGCTTACCTCTGAGATCAAGCACCTTGTGGGCGGCCGCTTCAAAGATGTTCTCGTGGAAGGCGAGATCTCAAATTTCAGGCTCTACCCGTCAGGCCACCTGTACTTTACCATAAAAGACGATTCGGCGATGATCCGGGCGGTGATGTTCAATGCCTCCGGCAGGTACCGGAAGGAGCTTATCGGTGACGGCGTGGCTGTCATCTGTCGGGGGCGGGTCGACGTATATGAACGAAGGGGCGAATACCAGCTCATCGTCAGCGCGATCGAGGCCAGAGGTCTCGGGCTTCTTCAACTGAAATTTCAGATGCTGAAGGAAAAGCTCTTCAAGGAGGGTCTCTTTGGTGCCGACAAGAAGAAGCCGCTGCCGGTTCTGCCGCAGCGGATAGGCATTATAACGTCTCCGGCCGGGGCGGCCATACAGGACATGCTGAAGATCATCTTCGGGAAATTTGAGAACATACATGTCCTTATCTACCCCGTCAGGGTCCAGGGCGATGAGGCGTGTCGTGAAATCGTGGAGGGCATGGAGCACTTTAACAACACCAGAGGTGTGGATGTAATTATCGTCGGCCGGGGCGGCGGGTCTCTTGAAGACCTTGCGCCCTTCAACGAAGAAATTGTGGCGCGGGCCATCCATGCCTCCCGGATACCTGTTGTCTCAGGTGTGGGCCATGAGATCGATTTCACCATCGCAGATTTTGTTGCCGATGTGCGGGCCCCGACCCCGACTGCCGCAGCAGACCTGGTGGTCAGGGCAAAATCGGAATTCACCAACCTTATCGAGGGAATGCGAAGCAGTCTCGATAAGGCCATGAGAAAGAAGCTTGAAAGGTCACGACTCGCCCTCTACGAGGTCGTTATGACTCTCAAGGAGCGGAAAAATATCTTTGTCTCTCAAAGAATGTACGTGGATGAGCTCCTCAACAACCTTGTCCACGGCTTCTCCGCCTATTTAAGGGACAGAAGGGTGAGGGTGGAAGGCTTTGCCCAGCGGCTTAAGGATCTGAATCCCGAGAATGTTCTGCAAAGAGGCTACAGCATAACCTTCAAGAAGGATACCGGAGAGGTTGTTGTGCAGGCTTCCCAGGTTGTGCCAAAAGAGGACCTCACCGTGAGGCTCCATGAAGGGCAGCTCGATGTTTCTGTTATCGAGACAACCGCTTAAAATCCGCCACCCTGTATGCTTTGTTCCACAGCCCTTATTCCAATTTGCATTCGAAGTGAGACCGAGGCGGCAAGGACGAGCCACCGGAGGCGTACAACCGGTACGTCGAGGATGGAGCGGACGCTGCCAACAATGGTATCATGATGAACGCTAATCGGAATTATTCCACGGTGAAACGTGGTCCTTGTATCTGGATCATGCCGTAGCGGTTTCTGTGATAAAAAAAATAGATTGAATCAAGATCAATGAAATCAAAGACACTGGTGCCTCCGGCAAGGTAGATGCCTGCCGACAATCCTACCATGGTCTCGGTCATGCAGCCGATCATGAGGCTGAGGCGGTGTCTCTGGGCAATATCGAGGATCGCACAGGACTCTCGAATACCGCTCTTTGCAAGCTTGATGTTCACGCCGTCGGCGAGATCTTCATCAACAACCCTTTGGGCATCTTCGCCGGTCAATACGGTTTCATCAAGGATAATCGGGATCGGTGATGCATGCCTGATGTCCTTCATCCCCTTGTAGTCTTCCCTGGGAAGGGGTTGTTCAAAGAGTTCTATCCGGTAGTCGGCTTTGTTGATATGGTCGACGAACCGGAGAAACGTGTCCCTGTTGTACCCCTGGTTTCCGTCGAGGCGGAGGGTATGGTTGTTCAGATTATCCCGTAAGAAGCTACAAACAAAGGAAACCAGCTCCCGATCCTGTTCCGGGTCGCCGCTCACCTTGAGCTTGTAAACGGTAAACCCTTTCCTGATGGCATAGTTCATCCAGCGCACGAGAAAGGTCCTGTCAGGGACAAAGGGAATGGTGATATCGGTCGGGACCGTTCGCGTCATGCCTCCCCAGTAAGCATGCTCTGTCATGCCTTTGCTTGCAAGAAAGGCCCTGAAAAGAGCCACCTCGAGGCCGGACATCGTCATGGGGAAAAGGGCGTAGACCCTGCGTAGCCTGTCAATCTCCTCCTCATAATGGTCAATCGGCATGTCAAGCAGCGCCGGCGCTGCTTCTTTGAGAACCCCTGCCATAACCGGCGGGCTTTCGTCTTTGAAGGCGAGACTGGCGGGACACTCACCCATGACCTTGACCCCGTCCCTCAAGGTGACTGTCACAATGATGCTCTTTGTAAGGTGTTTGCTGCCTGCTGCCGTCGAGAAGGTTGCCCTGAGGGGTCGTGCGATTTCCCGGAAGCGTATGTCTTTGATCCTGCTCACGGAGAAAAGTTCGCCTTGCCGCAGTATATCTTCTTGTTTTCTATGATGAGATCCTGCGCAACAAGCTCCGACAAGGTTTTGCCGAACCTCTCCCTGAATGTGGTCGTCCGGACGAAACTGCCTGTCTCTAACGCTTCGACGAATGTATCCCCACCGGTGTATATCATGACATGGTTAATGGAGTGGAAGTCTCCCTGTGCCGAGACAAAAATCAGATCCCCGTCCCTCATCCTATCAGGCGGGATTTTTTGTGCCATCATCCACTGGGCATGGGCATTTCTCGGGATATCAATATTGTTTGCCCTGTATACAAGATTGGTCAGGCCCGAACAGTCAACACCGGTAACAGCGCAACCCGGTGTGGAACTCCCTGCTGTACGCCTTTGGTCCCCGCTCCCTCCCGGCTGCCGGCAGTCAGCGGCCGGCTCCGGCATATGCATGCTTCTCCCGCCCCAGAGATAAGGAACATTCAGAAAAAGGGATGCCGTCCTGACGATGTTCTGCCTGATCCGGTCTTCCCGGACCCTTCTTCCTATGGTCCGCACACTCTTCTTTCGTACCCATCCGGCTCTGCCGTCAGGCAGATCAACCCGGCAGCAGGACCCCTGTTGCACCCCCGTATCTTTGAGTCGGGTGCCGATGGACAGGGTTATCATGCTTCCGGCCCCGAAAGACGGTTTCTCCAACACACGGGCTGTCCCTGCGACAACCACCACGTTATTCGTCGGCAGAGCATCGACGGGTAGAACATCCTGTTTCCTGATCCACCCCGAATAGCCCTGCCAGAGACGGTCTCTCGTAAAATCCCTCTGCTCCGGTGCCTCAACGCGATACCACCCCCTGTTCTCACCCCTTTGAACGAGAACTTCATTATAAAGTACCTGGGTTTCCTGGAGGTTGTCATGGATGTACGCCGGAGGAGCATCTACCGGCTCCTTCCGAATGTTTGCCATAGGATTAATTACGACGAGGTATTGGTTCCGCACGTTGCTCCCCGTAGCAGCCATTCCCTTTTCTCCATGTCTTCTCTCAGGCCAACGTCATGCACGGAAAACCACAAGGCAGGCTCTCGACAAGCTTGACAGGGGCCGTGTCCGTGCACCTGCTCAGCTCTCATGTTAATGAAAAACCTTCAAGAAAAACGGCGGATATGTTTTTCTTCGCGCTAGTCTTTCCAGTCGAACATTTCCTTAAACTTTTCTTTGAAACCACGGCGTGTCACATCCGTATCGCCGTTGAACTCGTTTGCCAGCTCCTCCAGCAACGTCCTCTGCCGTTCCGTCAGGTCAGTCGGTATGGTAATGTTAAGGTAGACAAGCTCGTCGCCCCTTCCGTATCCGTTTGTCTTGGTTACCCCCAGGCTCCTGATTCTGAATACCTCGCCCGGTTGTGTCCCGGGTGGGATCGTAACCTGCGTTTCGCCTTCTACAGTGGGAACGGTGATTTGCCCCCCGAGGCAGAGAAGGGGGAAATTCACATTGATATGGACTGCAATATCGTCGCCCTCTCTGGAAAAAACCGGGTGTTCCTTTACGTGTACTACGACATAGAGATCACCGGGCGTGGTCGCACCATGCCCTTGTGCCCCTTCCCTCCGAAGCTTTAGCCGTGCCCCTGTGTCCAGGCCGGGAGGGATCCTTATCTTGAGTGTTTTCTTTGTTTTACTTGTGCCTTTCCCCCTGCAGGCCTTGCAGGGGTCTTTGATTACAAAGCCTTCGCCGTTGCAATGTTCACAGGTCCTGTTAATCGTGAAGAATCCATGACTGTGCCTCACCTGCCCTCTACCGGCGCACGCTTTACAGACAGAAGGCTTGTGGCCCGGCTCTATCCTTGAGCCGTGGCATACCGGACAAGGCTCCTCCTTGGGTATCTCTATCTCCTTTTCAACTCCGAATACAGCCTCTTCGAACTCAATGTAGAGGTTATATCGCAGGTCCTCTCCCTTTCTTTCCCGCTGTCGTTGACCGCCGAAAAAATCGCCAAAGAGATCGTTAAAAACATCATCGAAATTTCCCCTGAATCCAAAATCAAAGATGCTTCCTGCGTCATCGGCTGAGCCGAACCTCTCGTATCGGTATCGCTTCTCCTGGTCGCTCAGGACCTCATAGGCCTCGTTGATTTCCTTAAACTTTTCCTCAGCTTCCTTGTTGTGAGGATTGCGATCAGGATGGTACTGAAAGGCGAGCTTCCGGTAGGCCTTTTTGATTTCGTCGTCTGTTGCGCTTCTCGGGACATTGAGTATGTTATGGTAATCCTTTCGCACTGTTACACCTTGTCTTGTATTACTGAATATCGGATCTTTTTGACACGGTGACCCGAGAGGCCCGTATCAGCCTTCCATTCAGGAGGTAGCCCTTTTGGAATTCAGAAACAACCGTGTCAGGCTCCATGTCTTCCCTCTCTTCCTGGAATAGTGCTTCGTGGAAATTCGGGTCAAATTTCTTGCCCACAGCTTCGACCCGCTTGACACCGGACCGCTCCAGAACCTTGATAAACGAATTGAGCGTCATTTCCACGCCTTCAATGATCCCCTTGTTTTCATCGGTCTTTGCAGCATGATCCAAGGCCCTCTCCAGATCATCGATAACCGGAATCAACTCCTGAATCAGGGTTTCGTTGCCGAATTTAAGGAGATCCTGTTTCTCCTTGGCTTTAAGCCTTTTAAAGTTCTCAAAATCTGCGCTCAGATAAAGATATTTGCTGTTAAGCTCCTTCAGCTCCTCTTCTTTTTCGGCTACCGAGCGCTGTAACTCTGCCACAATCTCATCTTTCTTCTTCTTTTTTTTCTGTTCTTCGGAGGTTTCCCCTTCTTTCCCCTTTGTCTGAGTGTTTTTTTCTTCAGTATCTTCCATCCTCAACCTCTTACATCATCATTAAAATATCGGTAACGGTTTTGGCCGTGTAGTTTACAATAGGTATGATTCTTGAATAGTTCATTCTGATGGGACCTATGACCCCGAGGACGCCGAAGCTTTTCTCGCCCACCCTGTATGTGGACGTGATGATGCTCATGTCCCGCATCTCTTTGATATCGCTTTCACTCCCTATCATAACGTGTATGCCTTCTTCGTGGATACAATTATCAAGCAACTTCAAAAGTTTTTCCTTTTTTTCGAAGGCCTGGAAAAGCTCCTTTAATCTCTCGATGTCCGAAAATTCCGGCACCCCGATCATCTTCGATGTCCCCTCAAGATACACCTCCCGGGTACTCTCTTCGTCGATAATGGTTTCGAGGGTTTCTTTGATTTTCGCCAGGATCCGGCAGTAAGCTTCCCTGTCTTTCTTGATATCTTCAAGTATCCCGTCTTTCAGGGCGCAAAAGAGAACGCCGCCGAATTTCTCGTTCATGTATGTTTTCATGCTCGTGAGCATTATCATGTCGAGATCCTCGTCCGTGTTCACCAGCCTTGTGTGGACCATGCCGGAAGACGTGACGAAGACTGCCAGCAGTGTTCTCCTTGATAACTTTACAAATTCGATTTCCTTAAACAACATCGTGTCCACTTTTGGCTCAACCACAATGCTTGTGTACCGTGAAATAGCGGCAAGCACCTTTGATGCATCTTCCATAATCTCTTCAACGTAGGAATAATGAGGCTTGAGCATCGTTTCGAGGGCCTGAAGCTCTCTTTTTCCGGGGACCCTTGCCGTCGACAGGCTGTTGACATAATAACGGTAGGCCTTATAGGTGGGAATTCTTCCGGCGACAACGTGCGGCTTATAGAGAAACCCCTGCTCCTCAAGACTGGCCATGACATTTCTTATCGTTGCAGCGCTCAACTTCTCCCTGATGGATTTGGCGATCGTTTCCGATCCAACCGGCTCAGCCGAATTGATATGCCCATCCATGATCAGTTCGAGAACCATTTTCTCTCTATCGTTCAGGACATCCACGACCTAC
>Ga0180030_1089171_pt1 | contig 9699 bp, 1 predicted proteins | sample BioARNtimezero_2_FD_135995 | JGI IMG/M metagenome (GOLD analysis project Ga0180030, IMG submission 135995) | Anaerobic biogas reactor microbial communites from Seattle, Washington, USA - Biogas_R2-A RNA time zero (Metagenome Metatranscriptome) | ecosystem: Engineered > Bioreactor > Anaerobic >...
AGTAATCCGTATGGGGATGCTTAGATACGGAAAAATTGTTTTGCTGGTGCTCTTATGCACACAACTTTCAATGGCCGCAAGAATTACCGTCTCTAAAGACGGTCGTGGCATGTATAAATCGGTTCAGGAGGCGATCGATAAAGCCGGGCCTGGAGATGAAGTGGAGATTCTGGATGCAGCTCTTTATGAAGAGCAGGTTACCATTGATAGTACTAAAGGTGGTCTTACCTTAAAATCCAGCAACCCGAAATCTCTGACCAAACCAACCATTAAGTGGAATGATACCGTGAATGTTCATCCAAAGACCCCTGCAGAAGCGCTGGATGGAAAGACTATAAACTTTGACCAAAACGGTGCTCTCCGGTTAATGAGAGTACGTAAAGTAACAATTGATGGTATCAAGGTTGATGGTGGTGGCAGAGCACCCTTTGGTTATCCTGGAATCTGGAATTCTAAAGATCCTCTCTTTCATGGGAATGCTGCCATAACTTTGTGGATTGCCGGTGATGCTGTTATAAAAAACTGTGAACTCACCAATGCTTACTTTGGAATCAATGTGAAAGATAGAAATGAAGGTGGTATCTTCGCTAATGCAAATCCGGCAGACATTGAGCCCTGGAAAGTGGTTCCGCTTTCAGGATTTGGCAAAACCGGTAATCATATTTTCGAATATAACCGTATCCATGACAATTCATGGGGTATGTTCTTTGAATCAACCTGGGATCTAGGTTCTGTAGTTCGCTACAATCTTTTCTATGAAAACCATCATGATGATGCGACTGCAACACTTCTGACAACCACGCTCAAGTCCACAGATGGTCAGAATCAACCCGGTGGTGCTATGCTTTTTAAAGACATGCTGCTCTCTCCGCTTGCAATTTATAATAACACATTCTGGCATAATTATGTTGTTTTGGGAGCACACTGGAGAGCTGGGACGCAGCATCTTGTATTTAATAATATCGTTGCAGAACCATACACATACTATGCTACAAATAAGTTTTTTCCCAACCCTTACGCTTGTATAGATCCAAAATTTATAAACAGAATGCATCATTGCTTGTATGCATGTCAGGAAAAAGCGCCCGGGAAACGTTCACAAAAGTATAACGGTGGTGCAATGGATCCTGGTACAAACGAGTACGTTCGAGCTGAATCTACTATTACTGCAAATGATGACCAGATCAGGATAATGAACGGGATTACAACACCAACGGTTCAGGGTATGAAATTTGATCTGGTTATACCTCTTTCTACCGGTGATTCTCTACTACCCACTACTGTTGAGTGGGCGACTCTTCCGGGGGCTGTGATGAAAGATTTTGCTCCGGGCGCTAATGTACGCTGGTATGAGATAAAATTCTTATCCACAGATCCTAAAAATCCCGATTTTTTGCGTCCTGACTATGATGATCCTATTACCAAGGATCTTGTTCTTGACGCCGGTTGGCCCGATGCTGGAGTTCGTGATGCTGATGGTAGTATTGCTGATCTGGGTGCTATACCCCGCGACGGTATACCAACAACAGAGGTGGTTATTAAGCCTACTCAACCGGTATTCATAACTGGCTCGACTGCAACTGCAACTTTTAACATTTACGGTCTTGAGGACAGTTCATTAAAAAATCTTAAGGTTAAATATATCCGGTGGATAAAGGACGTTCCGTTTGTTGCAAATGTATTTGGCGGAGCTGCCAAGGAGATTCCTGCGACTTCAATCTATTCTCCCGCAATTCCTTCGGCACCATTGAAAATGGATGGTAATTCTCTAACATTTTCCATCCCGCCCAGGGGAGATGAAGAACTGTATGCGTTTTTTGAAATTATTGCCGAGGGAGAAGATGATAAGGGCAATCTTGTAGCTACAAGCGTTGGTTTCCTTCCCTACAGAAAACTCGATTACACTTTTGTTGTTGAGGTTTTAAACGATAGAAGCGTAAAAATTGATACAGTTCGTGCTGGTCAGGTGGTTACTCTCAGTATAACACCCAAGAGAGTTGGTGATTCACAGAAGTTAACTGCTCCTGTAAAACCGGTAGAGGTCAGTCTCAATAGCGGTACCATTCTTTTCAACTCAACAACAAACCAGCAACTTACATTTCCAGACGGATTCAGCGGAAATAAAATGGAAACTGTATACTTTACGAAAGCTGGTACTGAAGTTGTTTCTGTGTCAGGTTTGATAAAAATCAGTGCCACAGACAGCGTCGCAATTATGGGTGCATCCGATCCCATCGTTGTACTACCCGGACCACCGGAGAAAGTTGCTTTCAGCAGTCCAAAATCCGGAAGCTTTGATATCGTCGATCCCGGAACCACCTTTAAAGTAAAAGTTCAGGTGATGGATAAATATGACAATAATGTCAATACTCCTACCGATGTAAAGGTACTCAGTTCTCTTCCGAATCTGATAGATTTTATGAATGATGCTGGTGGTTTTGCCGGTGCCGCTGGTGTATCTGCAAAGTGCGATGCTTCTGGAATAGCTATATTCGGAGCACAGGTAACGGCCACTACGCTTAATGATGATACTGTGCCTATTGTAGCAACACTTGCAATTAACAATGCAACTGATAACGCTAAACTGGTTGTCGGAAAACCGCGCGCCAAATTCTGGATCTTCTTTGGCGATACTGCTAACTTTGATCCTTCTGTGGAGATTAAAGGATGTGCATTATCCTCCCGCTTTCCGATTACCTTAAGAGCATCAACGGATGGAAAAACAATTTTAACCGATATTAATGCCGGATTTGAGATTGAAGCTGATCAACAACTGGTTTTTTATGCTACTCAGGATGATACGGTTCCAATTACTCAATCCGCTTTGAAAAATGGTACCTTAAAAATCTGGGTAAAGGGGAATCGCCCGGTTTCCAATGGTGTAGTTACTATAAATAGTAAAGATAACACGGTGCTCTCTTCGACAAGACCCGGCATTGTGTTTGAACAATGTACACCGGAGGTTGAACGTGCAGCATACTTTGGAGATGGCTTGGGTCAGGTAAACAGACTTGAGATTTATTACAGTAAAGAGTTGGAAGCCATTTATGTACCAGATTCATTTCTGCTTTATTGGCCGACTATCAGCCCTAACAATGCCAGGGTTGTCTCGGGTGCTACCAATATTATCGTTGACCCTAATAATTCAAAGCATCTGACAGTGAAAATTCCTGTACCGTTTGGACCAGAAAACACATTCTCATCGATTAAAAATCTCGGCTCATCATACTGGTCGGCTAATAAACTTTCCAATGACCCTCCTTCCATAAGTCCGTTCAATATTTCTGACAGTATTGGACCGCTCCTTATGAGCGCTACTATTGTTGAGCGGATTGGAGATACCGGTGATGATACGTTATATCTCACCTTATCTGAGCAGATCAATTTTAAACTGCTCGAAGGAACATCGCTGACGCTTCTGAAGAATGGCTCACCGGTTAATCTCACCGTGAGCAGCTGCACACCGTTTAATGGTGATACATTAAAAATCGTTATTCCAAATGGCGCAGCTAATTCTCCAAAATATGGTGATTCTCTGAAGATTCTTGCCAGTGGTCCGGTTAGAGATCTTTATGGCAATGCAGCACATGTTGACAATAGACCGGTAAAAATCGGTATCAAACTGATTCCTCCATCAATAGTTAGTGCCAGTTATACTGATGCTAACGGAAATGGTATTGTTGATTTAGTTACAATAAAATTTGATAAGAAGATTGTACAGGGAACCGTTAAAATTGCATGCAGCTGGTTGGATTTAATCATCTCATCCGATACTTTGCATGGAGCTGATATATTGTATGATCCAAACGACAGTATGCTGGTCAGAGTAAATATTGAAGGGAAATTTAGAACAAATAGCGCACGTGTTATTGATAAGACATCAGGAAGTATGGATGTTGCGGCAATGTTTGATGGTTTTGAGTCGGTAGCAAAGCATCATGAGGCAGAGGATAAAGCTGCGCCTGTAATTAAGTCTGCTACCTATATGCCTGGAAGAGTGGATACTATTACCGGAACACCTTTGCCGGATACTCTTAAGGTAAAATTCTCTGAATCTACTGTTAACGTCGCAAACTCAGATAAGCCATTTAGTGTTTATCATGGTACTGTTGAGATGGCCGGATTTATTCTTGGCCCTGCAAGCGGTAATGAGGAATGTATATATATTGTACAGCAGGCAGAATACTTTCCGGTGCGTGATGATTCGATAAATATCCGGGCTACAGACTCGATACTTTCTGATGGTTTGGGAAATATTCAGATTGTGCCGTCAAATAAGAAAGTACAGCTTGAAGTCAAAGTCGTAGAAACTGTGTTAAAGTTCGTTGTAGGGCCGAATCCATTTAAGCCCGGAGTTGACGAGTTATCTATTAAGATAAAACCGATGTCTAAGATGATGGAAAATGTCAACGTAAAGAGTACACTGGTGGTTGTGGATCAGCTTGGTAATAAGGTATGGGTGAAAAATCTACAGACCGATACGACACTGACTGACAGAACTCTCGAGTTCAAATGGAACGGTCGTAATCGCTTTGGCAGGACTGTAAGTCCCGGAACCTATATTGCATACCTCATTTCAGAGGATCTAAACACAAAAACGCAGGTGAAACATCCACCGATGTTTGCAATCGGCGTAAAAAAATAGTTTTAAAAGGGATTCTTACTCAATGCAAGAATCCCTTCATTATCGTATAAAATTTTTTTAAACATTACCAATTTTAAGTGTTACATTATATATACCGGAAAAGCACCGGAACTCTTTTTAAAACGCTTAATTAGACAACAATGATTAATTTGATGAGGGCAAAGGAGTGTATATGAGTCCAAAGATGTGGAAAGTGTTGTTGCTGGTAGTCGCAACTTTTCAGATTTCGTTTGGTGCACGGTTTGAAGTTGGTGCCGATTATGCTTATAAGTCAGTTCAGAGTGCTATTGATGCAGCAAAGGACGGTGATGAAGTTGTTATAATGGACTTTGCTGTATATAAAGAACAGGTTACAATTGCCAACAAGAAAAATTTTATACTTCGTTCAGATAATCCTAAAAGTCTGAGAAAACCGACAATTCAGTACCAGGATACAAAGAATGTTGGTCCCGAAACTTGTGATGAAGCAAAGGTCGAAGAAAAAATTAATTTTGACCAGAATGGCGCATTACGGGTTATGCGCTCCTCAGGGGTTATCATCGATGGAATTAAAGTTGATGGTGGTGGTGCCTCATATTTTGCTTATCCCCAGGTCTGGGATGGAAATCAAAAGTGCCAGCATCCACTTTTCCATGGAAATGCTGCTGTTGTTGTATGGATTTCGGGTGCAGTTGTAGTTCGTAACTGTGACCTTATGAATTCATATTTCGGAATATCGTTCAAGGATAGAAATGAAGGTGGTATCTATGCTAATGCTAACCCTGCAGATATTAAAAAGTGGGCAGTAGTACCATTATCAGGTTTTGGTAAAACAGGAAACCACATTGTTGAATATAACAGAATACATGGCAACTCCTGGGGGATCTATTTTGAATCGACCTGGGATCTTGGAACTGTTATCCGTTACAATCTCATCTATGAAAATTTTCAACCTACAGCTAAAGTTACTGATATTCAAAAGTTAACTACCGAAGGTGCCAACCAGATTGGTGGTGCTTTGTTTTTTAAAGATCATTGTTTAAGTCCGGTGGCAGTGTATAACAATACATTCTGGCATAACTCTTTCACGATTGTCGGACACTGGAGAGCTGGAAGTCAGTATCTTGCTTTTAACAATATTTTTGCGGAGCCAAATGTCTATTGGGAAAAGAACGGATGGTCAAATACATGGATGGTTATCGATCCTGTTCTGGTTAATCGTACTTACAATAGTACTTATGCATGCCAGATTCAGGCTGCTGCTAAACAAGTACAGAATGTTCAGGCACCAGACCCTGCAACCAATCAGCAGGTTGTTGTGCCGGTAACTGTTTATCAACCTAGAATAATGAATGGGATGGATCAGGTTGAACGTATTAATATGCCTGTTCCCATTGAGTTGAGAGATGGTACCATTGTAACTCAGACACTCCAAAATGTACAGGTCCAGGGTAACCGTCTTATCGCTGCTTCAGGCGGTACAAAGCCCATGCCTTTCCCGGCAGCTAACAATGTACGGTGGCTTGAGCCAAAATTCATCTCAACAGATCCTGCAGATCCCAACTTTCTTGTACCTGACTGGGAAGATTCTTTAATCAATCAGTTTGTAGTAGATCAGGGATGGGCAGGTGCTGGAATTACAGATGCCGATGGTTCCCCGGCCGATCTTGGGGCTATTTCTAAGAGCGGATCAAGAGTTGCAAATGAGGTTATGATTGTTCCGACTGTACCTGTTTTAATTGAAGGTACAACTGCGACAGCTAAATTTAAGTTTTCCGGAATTCAAATGGATGGAGTTGTCGGACAGATGTCCAATCCTGTTATTAAATACAGCCGTTGGGTTAACAAGATTCCAAATGGTGCTAATATAATGGGTAATAACATTCCACCGATCGAGGCTGCTGATATTTTAAATCCTACAATCAGCAACCCTCTTAGCTGGGATGATGTAAATACTTTAACTTTTACCGTTCCTGCCAGGGGTGCAAAAGATTCATCTATGATGTACTCTTTCCTCGAGCTGGTGGTTGAAGGAAAAGATCCTACTGGAAACGTGATACAAACAGCAGTGGGATTTTTACCGTATCGACTTCTTGAATACAAATTCGTGATCGAAGTTTGGGACTTGGGTGAGAAGAATAAACTTACAGAGGTTAAAGCTGGTCAGCCGGTAAAATTAAAAATCTCTGCTTTGAATATCGCAACCAATAAAGCTATTACCGCACCTATCAAGCCGGTGCCTGTCAGCCTGGGGTCTGGTGCGTCTATTTACAAACGCGATGGAACCGTTCTGGATACAATCGATAGTATTCAAGTCAGTGGAGTTTTTGAAGTAATATTTAGAAAGGTGCCAGAGGGTAATGGTCTGGAGATAGTATCAGCAAGTGGTATTTTCAAGAACCCAACTGATACAACAATACAACTCGCCGTTATGGGAACATCGCAGGGTATAAAAATTCTCCCGGGAGAGCCGGCACTGGTTGAATTCCAGGATCCGCCATCAAAAGGAAAAAAGGTGATTGATCCTGGTGCACCATCAACAATAACCGCCCAGGTAATGGATGAGTTTGGAAACAAAATTAATCAGCAGACTGATGTTGTTCTTACAAGTTTACGGACTGATGTTGGTAATGTAGTCAGTGGGGGAGCGGCTCAGAAAACCGATAGCACTGGAAAAGTTAAATGGCAGGTGGAGGTTATAGAAGGTAACGAGAATGATACCTTTGATATAACAGCACAGCTTGTAGTAAAACCTGATGCTGTCGATAAGGCTACAATCGTGGTAGGTAAAGCTCGTGACCGTCTGCATGTTTTCTATGCAGACAGTGCAAAACTGGATCCTTCTGTAGTCATTAATGAATGCTCATCAGAAAGAGTACCGGTAACTATCAAGCGGCTTGCAAACGGTACCGATCTGGTTGATACCATGGATGTCAGTTTTGATATTGAATTGAGTCTGGGGTTGGCTGCATACGCTTCACTGGCAGATACAGTTAAGATTACAAGCGCAGAACTTGTAAAGGGAAAAGCTGTTATCTGGGTAAAGGCAACCAGTGGTGTTGTGTCTAATGGGATGATAACTGTTTATCCTGTGGGAGATCCATCTGTTCTTAAAGGTACTCGTGCAGGTATCAATTTTGAAGAGTGCATAACACAAATTTCGAGTGCTGCATACTTTACCGATAATGGTATCGGAAGTGTTACAAGGCTGGAAATCCGTTATAAAGCACCGATTACAAAAAATGAGATTCCCGATTCACTCGAACTGTACTGGCCAGCCAAAACGCCTGCGTACGGGAAGATGATCCGGTACGATGGAACCAATATGGTACTCGATCCCGCAGATTCCACTCATCTTACCGTATATATTCGCGAAGGATTTGACAGCCTGGTTACCACTTCATTTACAAAGAGTCTTGGTACCAGCTATTGGAAGAATAAACTCCTTGAGGATGGTGAGGTTAAGAAATTCAATCTGTCGATCAATGACAGTGTGGGACCATTACTGACTTCTGCTACTCTGATTGAGCGGATCGATCCACTGGGTAAGGACACTCTGCTTCTTACCTTTACAGAGCCGGTTTCTTTGGCCAGTGTAAAGGATGAATGTCTGACATTGACAAAGTTCGGTACAGTTGTAAGTAACCTTTCTGTAAGTGCTGCAATGCCCCATAACGGTCCGGATACTATAAAGGTTGTGATCGATAATCTTGGGGCTGGAGCTCCGGCCGGTGGAGATCTTCTCTCAATACTTTCCAGCGGGTCACTTACTGATCAATCCGGAAATAAGGCTCATCCGGAGAACCGCCCGGTTACAATTAAAGTGCGCGGAGTGCCACCGGGAATCACAGATGCATGGTATTATGATCTCGATGGGGATGGAATTGTTGAGACCGTTGTAATCGATTTCAACAAGAAGGTTGATCCTGCAAATATGACATTCAAATTTAAATGGTCTGAGATTGATACAAGTTCAGACATCGTTAATGGTGCTACAAACGCTTCTCTGAGTAATCCATTGGACAGCAGTGTTGTAACTGTTTCGATTGCGGGTGCATTTAAAGATACGCGTGTTATAAACAGGACCTCCGGGAACATGGATGTTTTTGTAACCGCTAATGATTATGGTGTGCAGATTCCGGCGAGTGTCAAAGATAAAGCTGCACCGGTTCTTATTTCTGCAACCTACTGTCCGGGTTATGCTACAAGTGAAACTCAAAGCGAACCAGACAGCTTTATTGTTAGATTCTCTGAGGCAACACATCAAATGCCAACGACTATGCCATTCAAATTTAAATCTAAAAGTAATGGTAACGGTTATATGCTGGTGCTTGATACTCTGAGAAATAACACTGTTGAGTTTATTTATACCGTAAAGGAAATCAGAGATGTAAGATTTCCGGAAAACGGGGATTCTGTCTGGATGATGGTAGATATAGTGGATAATAATCCAGTGCCTGTCTTCTATGATGTTTCTGGAAATTATCAAATCAATCCTAATAACAAAAAGATCCCATTGATTGTAAAACCCATTGAATACAAAGTCACAGTAAAAGTCTATCCCAATCCATTCACTGTTGGCGAGAAAGTTCGTGTGGTGATCAAACCGATTACAAAAATGGTTGAAGAGGTAACCCAAACCCTGGTTGCAAAGTTGGTTATTTATGACAATATAGGGAATAAAGTGATTTCTGTCGATAATCTGCGTCCGAATATGACGGGTGTTGAATCGACTATCCCTGGGGCGATCGAATGGCTCTGGGATGGAAGAAACAGCCGCGGTAGAATGGTTGCTGCAGGAACGTATCTTGGTCGGGTACAATATCATAATAATGGGAATGGTCCGTCGGGAGATGAAAAATTCTTCATAGGATTAAGAAAATAGTACATTAGTTTAATGCGACCTGAGAGATCAGGTCGCATTATTCTTTAAACTTCTAAGTTCGCTATCACACCGCATTACTTTCAAATTACTACTACCAATAACAATAAATAAACTTCACCAATAACCTGAACATTTTTTACTTTAATTACTACCAATATTTTAATTACTTTAATTGTGGAATTATTTTTAT
>Ga0180030_1268963_pt1 | contig 9682 bp, 11 predicted proteins | sample BioARNtimezero_2_FD_135995 | JGI IMG/M metagenome (GOLD analysis project Ga0180030, IMG submission 135995) | Anaerobic biogas reactor microbial communites from Seattle, Washington, USA - Biogas_R2-A RNA time zero (Metagenome Metatranscriptome) | ecosystem: Engineered > Bioreactor > Anaerobic >...
AAAATCGAGTCTGTATTAATTCGAAGGGGAAATGATGGTGACAGTTGAATTGCTTTTGCTTGGTATAGCTGTTGGGATGACGTTACTTGCTTATATGGTTGCGATCAATGCACATGGTCCGACCAGGTTGAGTCTTTCGTATTTGATTGCAACTGTTATGTTGGCAGCAACGGTCTGGGCGATTGTTGAATACGTAAATACAAATCAGGATGCAAAAAAGAGCCAGGTTCTTCAGCAGCGTATTGAGGCGGAGAAAAAAATGGCTGAGGAGAAAATTTTGAGTCAGCAGGAATTGTACAAACAAAACCTGGAGAAAGTGAATGTCGCATCGAAACTCACCGCCTTTGCTTCAAAGGGTAATATCCTTGCCACCTCTATTATTAATGTTAATCTTCAGGATCGGGCACTTGAAATGAATGTCTTAATGGGTAGAGCGGCTGAGGCTAGAAAAAATGCGGAGTCAATGAAAACTGAACTCAATGGATTAAGCGAAAATCAGACTTATTTTTCTGAGATTAACGGTGTATTAACAGAAGCTGTGCAGCTCCTTATTGAATCGGCTAATTTTTACCGCAGTTATTATCATGCCGAAGATTCTGAGCAGGAGGCTTTGCGTGAGCGATTGATGCGTCAGAAGGCACGTGCTGCATCGGAGAAATTTCTGAGTGCGACCTCCATGATTGCTTTGAAAAGTAAGTAGGGTCTATCCTGTCGCGAAAAAACGAATTTCCTTAAGGACTCTAAGTAGTAAAATTTCGGGTTCCGGGGAAAATTTGTTCGCTCTCTGAAAACTTGCCCTTGAATTGGATTGAGAGAGTAATTATTTTGTAGAACCTTTAAATCAGGCAATTTGTGTATTTTGCCCGTAATTCTTTTTTCCGGTATTCGAAATACTTGAGAACTATGGTAATTAACGGGTGAATTTTGAGGAACTGATGGTTATAGATACACGACTTATAGCGGAGGGGCACTCGAGTCTTTCTGGAACAACCGGTCTGGAATCGGTGAAAAATGAGCTGCCTGATTTTTCGGATAATATTAATTACCGGGCAGAAGTTGACCGTGTCGGTCCGACTATCTTTGTACATGTTTGGTTTGAAGGGCTTTTTAAACTGGAATGTGCCCGGTGCTTAAATGAGGTGGATTTTCCGCTTTCTGGAGAATTCCGGATTACCATTAAAGAACAGTTTGGAAAATCCGGTCAGGCATTTGATGATGATGCGGTAGATTTCTATTACGACACCAGACAGGAGCTGGTTGATATCAGTCCGGCATTTTTTGATGAGATTATGACTGCTGTTCCATTAATGCCGCTTTGTTCAGAGGATTGCAAGGGAATAGATATTTCCGGGGTAAAAAATCTTAATGTCGAGTACAAGAATGTTTCTATTGTGAAGAGAGAAACAGATCCCCGGTGGGATGCTTTAAAAAAACTGAAATTAAAATAATTTTTTGTTAAATTCTAAGGAGGATACATGGCAGTACCTAAAAAACACCACTCGAGTGCCCGTCGGGACAGACGTCGCAGCCATCTTGCACTTAAACCTGCAAAACCCGTACTCTGTTCTCATTGCAAACAGCCTAAGGCAGCACACAGGGTATGTAACAACTGTGGTTACTATGCAGGTATGGAAGTCCGTCAGCCTGAAGAATAGTTCTTTCAGGCACATCTTTCGTATCCTTTACTTTTAGTATTACATGGAAGACATCCGTCTTGCAATAGATGTTGAGAGTGGAGACTATGGACCACGTGTTGTAATCTCCGGATTACTGGAAGCACGGAGGACCAGTAAGGTTCCATTTAGTGCCTTGCTTTGCGGTGAGAGAAACAGGATTGAGAAAATTCTGCATGAAGAGGCAGCCGGGGAGTCACTGGATAATTTCGAAATAATTCATTGCTCCGAGAGTATTTCGCCTTTGGATAAGCGTGCCAGAGTTTGGAGAAAAAAGGCTGATTCTTCAATTGTCCGGTGTATCGGATTGCAAAAAGAGGGGGTGGCAGATGCATCGGTGAGTGCCGGTGATACAGCTATTCTCCTGGGTGCAGCATTATTTATTTTGGGACGGGCAGAGGGTGCGACCCGTCCGGCTCTGGCGGCGTTACTTCCAACCGTTAAGCACAAACCGGTGCTTCTTCTGGATGTGGGGGCAAATCTAAACTGCCGCAGTGAGCATCTGGTTTCATTTGCGTTAATGGGTCATGATTATTTAACCCGGTATTTACAAAATAAATCTGCAGTGACAACACTTCTTAATATCGGGAAGGAACCTATCAAGGGACCACGTGTTGTTTGCGATGCTGGTGCGATTCTTGAAAAACGGTGTAGTAATTATAGTGGCTTTATTGAGGGAAACGGCGTTTTATCCGGTGAAGCTGATATCGTTGTTTGTGATGGATTTGCCGGGAATATTCTTTTAAAAGCTTGTGAAAGTTTTCATGTTCTTGTCAAATCAATGCTTGGTAAAAAAACAGATTCCATAAAAAATCATATGGCAGTACTGGATCCAGAAAATTACGGAGCAGTACCATTTTTAGGAATTCGCGGGACGGTTTTAAAAGCCCACGGAGGGTCTTCTTCAAAAGCAATTGCCAATGCAATTCTTGCAGCAATTAAAGCTGTGGAGACTGATGCTGTATGGTCAAGAGCTATGCGACCGAAAGGTATATAGATATTGTGACTACATTTTACAAACGAGCACGGATTGTTTCTGTCGGGTCATACGTTCCGGAAACAGTGTTGACTAATAAAGATCTTGAAAAGATTGTTGATACAACCGATCTGTGGATTGAACAGAGAACTGGTATTAAAAGCCGGAGGATTATTCCGAAGGATCAGCCGGTTCCGGCATCTGATCTTGGTACAAAGGCTGCGATGGTGGCTTTGGAGCGTGCTGGTGTTAAAGCTGAAGATGTCGATGGTATCATCTGTGCAACCTTTACGCCCGATTCTTTTTTCCCATCTACCGCGTGTCGAATTCAGGCTAAACTGGGATGTCCCAAAGCCTATGCATTTGATGTGAGTGCGGCGTGTGCAGGGTTTGTTTATGCTTTAACGATCGCCAATGGATTGATACTTTCCGGACGTGGGAAGAATGTTCTTGTTATCGGTGCGGAAGTAATTTCAAGGACTCTGGACTGGACAGATCGAACTACCTGTATTCTTTTTGGAGATGGTGCCGGGGCGGTACTTCTTCAGGGATCTATGGAGACAGAGGCAGGGATACTTTCCACTCAATTGATAAGTGATGGTACTCAGGGAGATATTCTCTTACTCCCTTCATGGGGTGAAAACCGAACCATGAAAATGAAGGGAAATGAGGTTTTTAAACATGCGGTCCGTATGATGTCCGATGTTTCGATGACGGTACTTGGAGATGCAGGTTTCGGTGTGGACATGGTGGATTATCTGATACCGCATCAGGCCAATATCCGGATTATTCAGGCTGTTTCAGAGAATCTCAAGATACCAAAAGAAAAGGTAATAACGAATTTAGAAAAATATGGTAATACATCGTCTGCATCCATTCCTTTAGCGCTTGAAGAGGCCTGGGGTAAAGGGTGTATACAAAGTGGAAAACGGGTGCTTTTCACTGCTTTGGGTGGTGGAATTGTTGCCGGTGGTGCAATTGTACAATTCTGAATGACTTTTCAACGGAGAATGCGATGAAGTATACATTTTTATTTCCAGGACAGGGATCCCAGACAGTCGGGATGGGGAAGGATCTTTACGAATCATTTGATGTTGCCAAAGAAAAATTCGATGATGCCAATAGAATTCTGGGACGTGATCTGGTCTCTATTATATTCAATGGTCCTCAGGAGGAGTTGACTGCAACGCAGAATACTCAACCGGCGCTTTTCACAATTGAAGCGGTTATTTCCGACATTCTGGGGCAGAAGGGTATTGCACCTTCGTACACCGCAGGACATTCACTGGGAGAATACAGCGCATTGTATGCTGCTGGTGTATTATCATTTGAAGACGGTTTAAAAGCTGTTGCCCGAAGAGGTGAACTGATGGCACGGGTTGGCAAAGCCACACCCGGAACTATGGCTGCCGTTATCGGTATGAGCAGAGAGAAAATCGCAGAGGTCCTTGCTACTGTAAGCAGTGGTATTGTTGTTCCTGCAAATGAAAATTCTCCGGAACAGACAGTTATTTCAGGTGAAGTTCCCGCGGTAACTGAGGCTTGTGAAAAATTGAAGGCTGCGGGTGCAAAGCGCGCGATGCTTTTACCGGTTAGCGGTGCGTTTCATTCTCCGCTTATGCAGGTTGCGGCCGATGAATTTGCACCATTTCTTGATACGATCACTTTTTCAGCTCCCCGTTGTCCGGTAATAACAAACGTTACCGCAAAGGCTGAAACTGATCCTATGCTTATGAAGAGTCTTCTGGTAAAGCAGTTGATATCACCGGTTCACTGGGTTGATGCTATGAATACACTTGCGCAGCTGGATTTTGGGGTTTGTCTTGAGACCGGACCTGGTTCAGTGTTGAAGGGTTTAGCTAAAAAATGCAGTGATTCATTAAATGTTGTTCCTAGTGATACTGCTACAAACATATATTCTCTGCTAACAAATTCCTGATATCCAATTCTAAGGAGTCATGTTGTGATTGATCTTTCATCAAAAAATGCTCTTGTTACTGGGGGCGGACGCGGTATAGGTAAAGAGATCGCTCTTCGCCTTGCACAAGCCGGTTGTGATGTTGCTGTCAGTGATCTTGACCTTGATTCGGCCCGTTCTACTGCGGCTGAAATTGAGAGTCTTGGACGTAAGTCCATTGCTATTAAAGCTGATGTTTCTAATGCATCCGATGTTGAAGCGATGTTCGGATCATTTATGGATTCTTTCCAGAAAATTGATATTCTGGTTAATAATGCCGGAATAACAAGAGACGGGTTGATTGTCAGAATGAAGGAAACTGACTGGGATTTGGTTCTTAATATCAATCTTAAGAGTGCGTTTCTTTGTTGCAGGGAAGCTGCCCGTCCCATGATGAAAGCTCGTAGTGGTAAGATCATCAATATAGCATCTGTTGTCGGTTTGATGGGTAATGCAGGGCAGGCTAACTATTCTGCATCAAAAGCCGGATTGATCGGTTTGACAAAAACACTGGCAAAGGAATTTGCAAGCCGTTCTATCACTGTAAATGCGGTTGCCCCCGGTTTCATAAAGACTGCGATGACCGACAAGCTTTCTGATACTGATAAAGAAAAGTTAACTAATGCTATACCGATGCAAACACTTGGCACTCCAGCCGATGTAGCAAATGCGGTACTATTTCTTAGTTCATCACTTTCTGATTATATTACAGGACAGGTTATACCGGTTGACGGTGGACTTGTGATGTAGTGTGACAATAACCATATTAACATTTAAATCGAAAACCACTGTTCTTTTCGAAAGGAGTGCATTGTGAGCGAAATGGATAACAAAGTTAAGCAGATTATTGCTGAGAAATTGGGTGTCAGTGAAGATAAAGTCAATCCTCAGGCATCTTTTGTTGATGATCTCGGTGCAGATTCTCTTGACCAGGTTGAGTTGATCATGGCTTTTGAAGATGCATTTGACGTTGAAATTCCTGATGAAGATGCTGAAAAACTCAAAACTGTCAAAGACGCTATCGAATATCTCTCTGGCAAGGTCTAATTATTTACTCAGCCGCTTACCTCCCGGTTTGCGGCTGACTATGACCCCTTTGGTCTAGTTTCAATCTCTTAATCTTTTTCACGGGGACAATAATGTCAAGAAGAGTTGTGGTCACCGGTCTTGGAGTAACCAGCCCGGTCGGAAACGATGTTAATGCTTTCTGGAGTTCTTTATGCGAGGGTAAATCAGGTATTGATAAAATTACCCATTTTGATACAACTGATTATCCTTGTAAAATTGCTGCTGAAATTAAAGATCTTGATTTCAGTCAATATGTTGATCTTAAAGAGGTAAAAAGAACCGATCGTGTAATTCTTCTCGGCATGGTTGCTGCTGAGCTTGCGGTGAAGGATTCCGGACTTGACCTTTCTTCTGTTAATTTGGATAGAGTTGCCACTGTAGTAGGTTCCGGTATTGGTGGACTTTCTACGCTGGAAACTGAACATTCAAAACTGGTTGAGCGTGGTCCGGGCAGAGTTTCTCCGTTTTTAATTCCGATGATGATTCCAGACATGGCTGCAGGGCGTATCTCGATGCAGTATGGCTTTAAGGGGCCTAACTATGCTGTTGTCAGTGCCTGTGCATCGGGGGCACATTCTATTGGTGATGCTTTCATGCTTATCAAAGCGGGAATGGCTGATGTTGTGATCGCAGGTGGTGCCGAAGCGGTTATCACACCGCTGGCCTTTGCCGGTTTCTGCTCCATGAAGGCTCTTTCCACAAGAAATGATAACCCTCAGAAAGCAAGCTCACCCTTTGATGTCAAACGTGACGGATTTGTTATGGGTGAAGGTGCCGGTATCGTTGTTCTTGAAAGCCTCGAACATGCTATGGCCAGAAAAGCAAAAATTTACGGAGAAATGCTTGGATACGGTGCATCTGGCGATGCTCACCATCTCTCCGCTCCCGCACCCGAAGGTGCAGGGGCTCAGGCTGCTATGAGAATGGCTTTGTCTTCGGCTAACCTCAAAACGACCGATATCGATTATATAAATGCACACGGAACATCAACACCTCTTAATGACAAGTACGAATCATGTGCAATCAGAAATGTTTTCGGAGATGCCGCAAAGACCGTTTCCATTAGTTCGACTAAGTCAATGACAGGACATCTTCTGGGTGCATCCGGTGCGGTGGAATTTATTGCCTCCATCCTGGCTGTACGTGATAATATTATTCCGCCGACTATCAACTATGAAGATCCCGATCCGGAGTGTGATCTTAACTACACTCCTAATACAGCTGTAAAAAAGACAGTCAAGTATGCCTTAAGCAATTCCTTTGGTTTTGGCGGGCACAATGCCTGTTTAGCTGTTGGAAAATATGAATCTTCTGAAACCGGCAAGTAAAACCGTACGATCGTTATTCGGTTTCTTTTATAAAAAAAAGACTGATGGAACACTAGATAATCTTCAGGCTGCTATCGGTTATCGATTCAAATCCATCGGCCTTCTCAAGCAGGCATTGACACATAAATCAGCTGTTACTGCTGAGGATTCCAAGGGGTTGATGTCCAATGAGCGTCTTGAATTCCTCGGTGACTCTGTACTTAACTGTCTTGTCACCGAGCATCTTTACCTTAACAATCCGGACAAGAGTGAGGGACAACTATCAAAAATTAAGTCCCTAATTGTCAGTAGAAAAATTCTGGGAGAAATAGCCGTATCGGTTGATTTAGGCCCGTATATGATCTTCGGGATCTCAGAAATAAAATCCGGGGGTAAAAACAGACAATCCACTCTCTCAAATGCGTTTGAGGCTGTTATCGGTGCTGTTTACCTTGATGGTGGTTTGGATGCTGCAAGGGTTATCCTTGAAAAATATCTTTATGGAAGGATCAGTGAATTCCTTAAAGATGAGCGAAACGTAAATTACAAAAGTAAAATACTTGAACTGGCTCAGAAAGACGGTTTTGGGATTCCCAAATATATAACCGTCGAATCTACAGGGCCTGATCATGCTAAACAATTCAAGGTCCGCATTGAGGTAGCCGGCATTGCGATGGGTGAGGGGTGCGGATCGAACAAAAAAATCGCCCAGCAGAATGCCGCGCAAATAGCAACCTTAAACTATAGCAAAGAAGAGATCACCTCTCGACTCAAAGGAGAAAAAAACGATGAATTGGTTTCTGACTGAAGAACAGCAGATGATCGTAGAGACTGCTCGGGAAATTGCACAGAAAAAAATTCTTCCGGTGCGCGAAAAATATGACCATGAAGGAATTTTTCCATGGGATGTGGTTCAGGCATTGTCAGAAGTTGATCTGTGCGGACTTTACATTCCTCAGGAATACGGTGGTTTTGGCGGTGGTGTTTTTGAACTCTGTCTTGCAGTTGAAGAGCTCTCAAAAGTATGTGGTGGTATCTCTTTAGCAATGGCTGCTACTGCATTAGGTACTTTCCCCATTCTCCTTTTTGCAAATGAGGAACAGAAGAAAAAATATCTCCCACCAATTGCTACTGGAAAGAAACTGGCTGCATTCGGTCTCACTGAAGCAAATGCTGGTTCAGATGCAATCGGTATGATGAAAACTACCGCCAGACTCGAGGGTGATCACTACGTTCTTAACGGTACAAAACAGTGGATCACAAACGGCGAAAACGCCGAAATCTATACAGTTCTGGCTATCACCAACCCCAATAAGGGTGCTCGCGGTGTCAGTGCCTTTATCGTTGAAAAGGGAACTCCGGGTTTTACTTTTGGTAAACACGAAGATAAAATGGGTATTCGCGCATCAAGTACTACTGAACTTGTTTTTCAGGATTGTAAAATACCTAAAGAAAATCTTCTTGGTAAAGAAGGTATGGGCGCTATCATTACAATCAATACCCTCAACTATTCACGTCCCGGTGTTGGTTCTCAGGCTCTTGGTATCGCTGCAGGTGCATTGGAAGATGCACTTGCATATTCCCGTCAGAGAGTTCAGTTCGGTTCTCCGGTCTCCTCTTTCCAGGCTGTTCAGCATATGCTTGCCAATATGGCGACTGAGATCGAAGCTGCAAGAGCTCTTCTCTATGCTACTGCAAGAACTATCGATGCCGGTGAGAAACGGTTTGCCAAAGAATCGGCTATGTCAAAGTTGTTCTGCTCTGATGTTGCGATGAGAACAACTGTTGATGCACTTCAAGTTATGGGTGGTTACGGTTACATGCGTGAATATCCAATGGAAAAACGGATGAGAGACGCAAAAATCACTCAGATCTATGAAGGTACTAACCAGATTCAGCGTAATGAGATTGCATTGCAGCTTATTAAAGGTGTTTCTGCCTGATTTTAATAGGAGTGCCTCCTATAAAAAGGGGAGACACTCCATTTTCCTCACCCCTCTCTGCCATTTCTGTTGTACAATTAGATCTACCACTCGCAGGAGCTGTTTGTGTGCTTTCGAACAGAATAGAAATTACCCCATCAATTCTTGCTGCCGATTTCCGGTTTCTTGAACGCGAAGTGAAAGAAGCTCAGGATTGCGGTGCTGACCGTATCCATTGTGATATCATGGATGGGGTGTTTGTCCCCAATATCTCTTTTGGTCCAATGGTTGTCGAAGCGGTAAAAAAGGCAGTTAGCATTCCGCTTGATGTGCATCTGATGATCTCTGATCCTGCGAAATATATAGATTCGTTTTGCCAGGCCGGAGCAGATATTCTGACTGTGCACGCTGAAGCCTGTAGTGACCTTAAAACCGTTCTCAGGCAGATAAAAGGGCATAAAGTGCGTGCCGGTGTCACGATTAATCCTGATAAAGATATAGAACTGTTTCTGCCACACCTTTCAGATATCGATCAGGTGCTCATAATGACTGTCTATGCTGGTTTTGGCGGTCAGAAGTTTATGACAGAGATGCTTCCACGGATTAAGAAGGTTTGTGAGGAGATTAAAAAACATCTTCACATTATTGATTTACAGGTAGATGGCGGAATCAACAGAGAGACTGCGGCCTTGTGTGCACGAAATGGTGCCAATGTATTTGTGTCAGGAAGTTATATTTTCAGTTCAGGTAATTATTGTACCTCAATAAGGGCCATTCGT
>Ga0180030_1205099_pt1 | contig 9544 bp, 9 predicted proteins | sample BioARNtimezero_2_FD_135995 | JGI IMG/M metagenome (GOLD analysis project Ga0180030, IMG submission 135995) | Anaerobic biogas reactor microbial communites from Seattle, Washington, USA - Biogas_R2-A RNA time zero (Metagenome Metatranscriptome) | ecosystem: Engineered > Bioreactor > Anaerobic >...
CTGACCGTATTCGTGATAACTTGACCAGTTCTTTGCATAGACGAAATCCGCTCCTGCAAGGGCTTTGTCCTGATCGGGTTCGTATGTCAGCCCCTCCATAAACTCGGGAGCCAGTTCATAGCCTTTTGGACAAGTCATCACCAGTTCCACATCAGCCTTCTTCATCCATTCCACAAAGGAGTTGGGCACTGCCTGGGGCAGAGCTCTGGGATGCGGAGCCCAGGTCATAACCACCTTTGGTCGCGGTTTGGTCTTGTACTCCTCGACAGTTATCAGGTCAGCAAAGGCCTGCAGCGGGTGACGTGTAGCCGACTCGAGGCTGATCACCGGACGACCACTTAGCTCGATAAACTGGTTGAGTATATGCTCTTTATAATCCTTGTCCCTGTCAACAAAGTCAGCAAAAGACCTTACTCCAATGATATCGGCATACTGCCCCATAACCGGCACAGCTTCACGGATATGCTCAGGTTTGTCACCATCCATCACTACCCCGTACTCGCTCTCAAGCTTCCAGCCGTCCTTGTTGATATCAAGCACTATAACGTTCATACCCATATTAGTAGCTGCACGTTGTGAGCTTAGACGTGTACGAAGGCTTGAGTTGAAAAATATCAGAAGCAGGGTCTTGTTACGTCCAAGATCCTGATCGGCAAAGGGATTCGCCTTAACATAACGGGCCTCATCAAGGGCCTTGCGCAGATCACCAAGATCTTCAGGTGTCAAAAATCTTCTCATCGTGTAATCACATATTAATTGGGGTCGCAGCCTTTGGGCTGGCGACCTGTTTACTTTATTTGATCCGCATCGGGCAATCGGCCTGGTGCATCTCCTTTCCTTCAAACTACGATATTAAGGGCGGGTCAGGCCTTCACTTTCAACCAGCCATTTGTAGCTGGTAAGCTCAGGCAGAGCCATCGGACCACGCGCATGTAACTTCTGGGTACTGATGCCTATCTCCGCTCCCATGCCAAACTGTGCTCCATCTGTAAAGGCAGTAGATGTGTTGGCATAAACTGCGGCAGCATCAACCTCCCTGAAGAAGCGCTGCTTGTTTGCCTCACTTGTAGTAATGATGCCCTCACTGTGCCTGGTACTGTACTTTGCAATATGCTTCAGTGCCTCATCCATAGATGCAGCTGTTTTGACCGACAGCACATAGTCAAGGTGTTCCTTGCCGAAGGCTTCCTCCCCGGCCTCCCTAAGCAGGGTGGCTGGATAATGTCCCTTAAGTGCTGCATAGGATGGTGCATCAGCCTCGATGCGGACATCCTTCTCTGCCATAGGTTCTACCAGATATGGCAGATCACCTAATCTGGATTCATCAATGATAAGGCATTCCAATGCATTGCACACGCTGACACGACGGGTCTTGGCGTTGAATATTACCTTGCGTCCCAATTCCTTATCACCTGTTGCATCAAAATAGGTATGCACCACTCCTGCTCCTGTCTCGATAACAGGGACTTTTGAGTTGTCCCTTACCGAGTTGATAAGTCCTTGCGAACCACGTGGGATAAGCAGGTCCACATATCCCACTGCATTCATCAGTGAGGTAGCTGCATCCCTCTCAGGGGGCAGTAGCTGTACCACCTCTTCGGAAATATTAAAAGCCTCAAGGCTTGCCTTTATTAATCTAACTATTGCCTGATTTGAGCTCCATGCATCCTGCCCACCTTTCAATACTGATACATTTCCAGACTTAAAGCAGAGGGCAAAGACATCGAAAGTAACATTGGGACGGGCCTCATAAATAACACCCACGACACCCATTGGTACTCTAAGCTTCTTAAGCTTAAGCCCATTGGGCATAGTCCTCTCTTCAAGCACGTCCCCAAGGGGAGAGTTCAGAGATGCCACATTCCGCAGATCTGCTGCGATGGTTTTGATCCGGTCTTCGGTAAGCATTAGCCTGTCATAGCGGGGATCCTCCTTGGGCATCTGATCCAGGTCAAGCTTATTGGACCTGAGCAGGTCGGGAATATTTGCACAGGCTCTGTCTGCAAGGTCAAGCAGCACCTTGTTTATCACCTCATTATCCAACTGTATCATAGTCGATACAGCATCCCTAGCTTTTACAATTTGAGCTTCTGCCAGCATTGAGAATATTTTTGGAAGCAGTTTCACAATCAGATTATTTGACTATACCTTTTTCTGTTCACATATAGAGGGACAACTTACTGTACAATGTAACCTTTTATATGCAATTTAGTGGAAAAGAACCAGATAATCATAATGTATCAGGGGTTTATACTTCTCATCACCCCAGTGTTCTTCGGCCTTCTTTCTCTCGTATTGAGCCCTGCCAATACCTATAAGCTTACCTTCTTTGTTGACTACCCTTAGCAGGTCTCCCTTTTCAAAATCACCGTTCATGCTGACGACTCCTGCCAGTAGCAAACTGGAGGCTTTGTGCGAAAACAAGGCTTTCTCAGCACCTTCGTTGACAACAACTTCCGAACTGGTAAAGCCTGTCGAATAGGCCATCCATTGTTTTACAGCTGGACGTAAAGTGCCGGGTACAAACAGTGTATGTGGTACTTTGTCGGGGCTACATACCAAATCAAGGATAATATTATCCCTGGTACCATTGGCGATTGCCACAGCTATACCTGCCTCTGCCGTATTACGAGCTATACGCCCCTTGGTGACCATACCACCCCGACCGAAGTTGCTTTTTTGTGTGGTAACAAACTGGGACAGGTCTGTTGAGTTACCTTCAATCCTGCTGATAAGTACAGAGGACGGATCCTTGGGATTGCCACTATAGACACCATCCACATTGCTAAGGATAAACAGCGCCTCAGTATTCATCATTGTTGCTACCAGTCCGGCCAGTTCATCGTTGTCGGTAAACATAAGCGCTGTAACTGATACTGCATCGTTCTCATTGATAATTGGAACTATGTTGCTGTCGAGCAATACCGACAGACAGTTTTTCATATTCAGGTAGTGCTCCCTGGTCCTGAAATCCTGTTTGGCCACCAGTACCTGGGCACAGGTGATGCCGTGTGAATCAAAGATTGTGGAATAGGTAGTAAGCAGTTTTACCTGTCCCACTGATGATAACAACTGACGCTCAGATACCGGATCCCGCTTCACATTTCCAGCTACCATACTGCGGCCGGCAGCTACAGCACCTGACGATACCAGTATTACCTTGATACCTGCACTGTGAAGCCGTGCTATCTGAGCGCTCAGATGCTCCATACGCTCACGGTTAAGGTTACCGTCAGGACAGGTAAGTACGTTTGAGCCAACCTTTATTGTGATTGATCTATACAAAGCTTTATTCTGTATTTCCATTACTTGTTCTCAGTTTTTCGAAATGCTGCGTTGATACCTAATATTATCGAAGAACTGAATCCTGCGTGTTCCATGGCATTCAAGCCGGCTATGGTGACACCCCCGGGAGTCGTAACCTTATCGATCTCTGCCTCTGGATGAGCATCCCCGTCAAGCAGCAGACGTGCTGCTCCCTTTACAGTCTGTGCCACCATATTGACAGCAGTTTCAGGGCTTAGTCCTATCTCAACTCCGGCTTCCACTGCAGCACGAATATACCTTAGGGCAAAGGCAGTTCCACATGATGCAAGAACAGTAGCAGCATTAATCTTATCCTCAGGGATAAACTCAACAATGCCAAGTCCGGAGAAAAGAGATCCTACCAGTTTGATATCACCCTCTGAAGCATTAACCGAACAAACAGCAGTAACAGACTCACACACAGCAACTGCAGTATTTGGAATAGCACGGAAAACTGTAAATCTATCTCCGCTGGCTTCCTGCAACTTTTTCAGGCTGACTCCTGCTGCCAGAGATATTATTACGGCAGAAGGAGCAAGTGAGTCAACAAGGCTGCCAAGTACCTCTTCAACCTGCCAGGGTTTGACTGCCAAAAACACTATGCTGGCATCCTTAACTGCGGCAATATTATCCGAACCAGTTATAAGCCCCTTATCAGCAAGAGGCTTTAGCAGTTCTGCATTGCGACGAGTGATATGTATGCGGTATTCGGCAATCAATCCAGCTCTGATCATTCCTTCAGCCAGTGCTGAGCCTAGTTTTCCGCCTCCAATGATTGCTAACTTTCCAGATTCCATATTCTTGTTTTTTAGGGATTTCTACCTATCAGTCCACATCTGGCAGATTGTCTGTTCGTTTGCAGTGAAAACGCCTAAACAGGCATCCTCCCAGGGTCAGCATTACATGCTTTCAGCCCTGCCCTTAAAGTCGGGTACATCCACATGCGACCAGTTCTCGCCAGTCCTGATGCGATAGAGTTGCATCTCACTGACACCAAACTGCTTGGCAATGATACGAAGTTTGGTCTTGCGACCGGGATCCAACAACTTCTTTTTTAGTCTTATAACCTGAGTACTGGTAAGCTTCGGACCACATTCAGGGCAACGCATCCGGGCTTTCTCCCTACTGCGGATAACCTCAGGGTTTTCCTGCTGGTGCCTTAGGGACTCATCTTTTGTTGCCCATTTCAGGTTGCCTACGTAATTATTGCCCTTGTTATAATCCAGATGTAAGACACACTCTTGTCCTTCTTCGGGTTCACCAAGAAATAATCTTGCCACAAGCTTGTGAATGTAATATGTAGTGGACTTACCAAAAGGTCGAAGCGGCAAGGTCTTGTATCCTTTGATGCAGCCCCCGCCTACAAGCACTCCATCCGACATATCTTCACCGTAGCTGATCACACGCCCATAGTTGCTGATTGCATACTTCTTTCTCAGCGCTCCTTCAGGAAAATCTATCTCCTTCCATTCTTCGTTCCAATAGGATTTAATCATATCATAAGGTTATGTTAAGGTTTCATGTTTAGGTCCGTTCTTCTTCTATCACCTGCCTGAAGCAGTCAATAAAGTAAGCAGCCATCTCACCTGTTAAGCACAGTGGAGGCAGGAGACGTATCACATTTGTCGACGACACCCCGGTAAAGATATGGTGCTGCTCAAGCAGCTTCTTACGTATGGGTGCCGCCTCATGGTCAAACTCAATTCCTATCATAAGTCCCCGTCCTCTAATCTCTACAATTCCGGGAATCTTCTTTAGCTGACCAATTAGGTAATCGCCAACAGCCCTTGCATTGGCAATGAGCTTCTCGCTTTCCATTACCTCAAGTACCGCCAATGATGCAGCACAGGCCAGATAGTTGCCTCCAAAGGTGGTTCCCAGCATTCCATGTCTGGGTTTGAACTTAGGTGAAATAAGAATTCCGCCTACTGGAAAGCCGTTGCCCATTCCTTTGGCCAGGGTGATAATATCCGGTTTGATACCCGATTTTTGAAATGCAAAGAAATCTCCCGAACGACCATAGCCCGACTGTATCTCATCCAGTATCAGCACTGTGCCGCTACGGCGACACAGTTGCTCAAGTCCTTTGAGGAAGGCATCTTCCGGCTCTACAATTCCTGCTATACCCTGGATACCTTCTATTATTACGGCACTAACGTCTCCTTTTGTTATCTCAGCCTCAACGGCATCAAGGTCATTCAGCTTCAGAAAGCTAACTATATGACCCTTGTTGACCGGAGCCTGGATATTTGGGTTATCGGTTACTGCTACCGCTCCAGAGGTACGTCCGTGAAAAGCCTTATTAAAGGCTATCACTCTGGCTTTCCCATTATGAAAGGAAGCAAGTTTTAGTGCATTTTCATTAGCCTCGGCTCCTGAGTTGCACAGAAAGAGTGAGTAGTCGGTCAACCCGCATACTTCTCCAAGCTTTTTGGCCAGCTCACGCTGAAGGGGATTCTGCACCGAGTTTGAATAAAACCCGATCCTATGCAACTGGCTGCTCAACCTCTCCACATAATGCGGGTGAGTATGGCCAATGCTAATAACAGCATGACCTCCGTATAGGTCGAGGTATTTGACCCCGGCTTCATCCCAGACATAGCAGCCTTCTGCCTTGACCGGGGTCACATTCATCAGCGGGTAAACGTCAAACAATTCCATTGCTTTCTGTTTTTTGTATTTTGTATAGACTGTTAAAAGGCCAATGGTTTCAGATATAGTCCGGCTCTCTCATCCAGTCCGAACATCAGATTCATATTTTGCACTGCCTGTCCTGATGCTCCCTTTAGCAGGTTGTCTGTGATGCTTATAATATGCAGTTTACCGTCATACTTGGCCAGATGCAGCAGGCACTTGTTGGTGCTAACAACCTGCTTAAGGTCAATCTCCTCATCACTTCTAAAGGTGAAGGGAGCATCTGCATAGTAATCATCATACAGCTTCTTTGCCTCTGCCAGTTCACCGTCATAATCCAGGTAAACTGAAGCCAGGATACCACGGGTAAAGTCACCCCGCATAGGCACGAAGTTGAGCGGCATATTGAAATCCGGCATCAGCTCTCTGAGAGACTGGCCTATCTCTGCCAGGTGCTGGTGTCTGAAAGCCTTGTAAACAGACAGGTTGTTAGCCCTCCAGCTAAAGTGGGTTGTGGCTGAGGGAGCCTGACCGGCTCCGGTAGAGCCGGTAATTGCCGTGACATGAACTTCTTTCAGTAAACCGGCCTTTGCCAAGGGCAGGAGTGCCAGTTCAATGGTAGTTGCAAAACAACCCGGGTTGGCTATCTTATCAGCTTTCTTTATCTCAGCCTTGTTGAGCTCAGGTAATCCGTATACAAAGTCGTTGCCCTCAGCTTTGATCCTGAAATCTGTGCTCAGGTCGATAATCTTTACTCCTGCAGGGACCTTGTTTGTTGCAAGAAATTCTTCCGACTTACCATGTCCCATACAGAGAAAGACCACATCCACCTTTGAAAAGTCGGGCTTGTCGGCAAACACGAGGTCGGTATCCCCTACGAGGTCACTATGAACCTTGACTATGCGGCTTCCCGCATGACTGCTGCTGAGTATCCAGCCTAAGTCAGCCTGTGGATGTCCCAGCAGTATCCTTATTAATTCACCGGCTGTGTATCCGGCACCACCTGCTATTCCAACCTTTACCATTACTGATTGATATCTAATTTTCCTTTGTTGACTTTATTATAAATCTTGAGTGAGTTGGATATAATCTTTGTAAATCCTTTCACATCATCGCCATTCCATGCCTTATTGACCTCACCATAGTCGCCAAAACCGCTCTTCATCAGGTCGTGTGCTGAGTCAATGCCTACCATGTCAAAGTAATATGGATGTAGTTCCAGATAGACCTTACCTGTTACATTTTGTTGAGTGCTTTCAAGGAAGGCCTCCAGGTCGCGCATTACAGGCTCGAGGTACATTCCGTCGTGCAGCATCATGCCGTACCAGTTGGATATCTGCTCCTTCCAGTACATCTGCCACTTGGTAAGTGTGTGCTTCTCGAGCAGGTGGTGGGCCTTCAGTATCAGCTGGGGAGCAGCAGATTCAAAGCCTACACGACCCTTGATTCCGATAATAGTGTCACCAACGTGAATATCGCGACCTATAGCCCAGGCGGAACCGATACGCTCCACTTCACGAATTGCATCAACCTTGCTAGCGAAAGTCTTGCCATTGACTGAACTAAGTTCTCCCTTATCAAAGCCGAGTTCGAGTCTCTCACTACCCTCCTTTACCGGTTGTGATGGATAGGCATCAGATGGCAGGGCCTTGTCGGAAGTCAGTGTCTCCTTACCACCGATACTAGTACCCCACAGACCTTTGTTGATTGAGTAGGCCATCTTGGACCAGTCGCGTACCACACCTTCTTTTTTGAGGTAGGCAATCTCATCCTCGCGGCTGATAACCTGGTCGCGGATAGGAGTGATTATTTCGATATCAGGAGCAAGTACCTGGAAGGTAAGATCGAAACGCACCTGATCATTTCCGGCACCTGTACTTCCGTGAGCAATATATTTTGCTCCCACCTTACGTGCATAGTCGACTATAGCAAGAGCCTGGAAAATACGCTCGGATGAAACAGACAGCGGATAGGTATTGTGCTTTAACACATTGCCATAGACCATGTAACGGATACACTTATTGTAATATACATCTGTAACATCAATAGCAACGTGCTTGGCAACGCCCAGCTCGTAAGCCTTACGCTCAATATCGCTGAGTTCGTCCACGCTAAAACCGCCAGTGTTGGCTATAGCTGTGTAAATTTCAAGATTCTTTTCCTTTGCCAGGTACTTGACGCAATAAGATGTGTCAAGACCTCCGCTATAGGCTACTACTACTCTCTCTTTCATTACTTAAGATTTTTATATAGTGCCCTGGGGCACTTACATATCAAAATTTATTCCTAGACAAAAACTGCAAGCAGGCGATGGAAGAGGCTTCGGGAACCGGTGCCACTCTGAGCATCATTGTCTCCTTCCTTGCCTCTCAGAAATACATGACGCTTAAACTGCAGCCATCTTTCATATACCTTCTCCTTCTTTGGAGGCTGAAGATTGGCTTCCTTCTTCTTCTCCCATGCAGGATCGTAAAGCATACCTGTACAGAGACAGTGCTTACGGTTGGTACGGAGCAGAATGTCGTAGTTGACACAGCTCTGACAACCCTTCCAGAAATCCTCATCATCGGTAAGCTCAGAAAAGGTAACGGGCTTGTATCCGAGTTCCGAGTTGATCTTCATCACTGCCAGACCGGTAGTAAGACCGAAGATCTTGGCGTCGGGGTAACGTGTGCGTGAAAGCTCAAAGGCCTTACGCTTGATATCCCTTGCCAGACCATGACCTCTGAACTTCTCATGCACTATCAGTCCGGAGTTGGCAACAAACTTATTGTGTCCCCATGACTCTATATAGCAGAATCCGGCAAACTCATCGCCAGCGAGGGCGATGATGGCCTTGCCTTCTGTTATCTTCTTTTTCACATACTCAGGATCCCTCTTAGCAATACCTGTTCCCCTCACTTTGGCAGCCTCTGAAATTGTATGCAGAATGGTATCCACATATTTGAGGTGCTCCTCTGAAGCAATTGTGATTGTTACTTCGTTATTATTCATTCCCTTCTTTGTAAAATCTTGTTGTGTGACCTTAGTTAATTACTACCCAAGTATTTTGTCACGGATCCCGGGCAGAAACTGCGAGAGGCCGGCCAGGACTTTGGTACGTGATACTGATTCGCGGGTAACCAGTAGAATTGTATCATCACCTGCTATTGTTCCCAGAATCTCGTAGGGAGCCTGACTGTCTATTACGGAAGCTATCCCGTTGGCAAAACCCGGACGGGTCTTGATAACAGCCAGATTGCCTGAAAATTCGATGGAAATAATGCCGCTGACCGGAAAGTCCCCGTAGTCAAAATCCGCTTCATCAGGACTCTGATTCTCGGGAAGCACATATACATATCCACCATCATAGTCAGGCTGCTTGGCGACCTTGAGTGCCTTCAGATCTCGTGACAAGGTAGCCTGAGTTGTACTGATACCCTCCTTCTCAAGAAGAGCCAACAACTCATCCTGGCTACCCACCCTGTGATTCTCTATTAAGCGGATGATTGCATTTAACCTTTGTGTTTTAACCTTCATAAATTACGTGATGTCTGAAAATTATATAGCGGACCGGGCGCCCCGTAAGGGAGACCGTCCGCATTTCCGCTTTGCTATTACGTCA
>Ga0180030_1089790_pt1 | contig 9542 bp, 8 predicted proteins | sample BioARNtimezero_2_FD_135995 | JGI IMG/M metagenome (GOLD analysis project Ga0180030, IMG submission 135995) | Anaerobic biogas reactor microbial communites from Seattle, Washington, USA - Biogas_R2-A RNA time zero (Metagenome Metatranscriptome) | ecosystem: Engineered > Bioreactor > Anaerobic >...
CACATTCTCATATAGAAAGGAGAGGAACATATGGATTTTACGATACCAGACGAACTAGAATCAATGCGTAAAATGGCCTACGACTTTGCGGTAAAGAATGTTAAACCCACAATGGAAGAAGACGAGAAGGAGCATAAATATCGTCCGGAAATTATGAAGAAAATGGGCGATCAGGGCATGTTCGGCTGCCTGGCCCCGGAGAAATTCGGCGGACTCGAGTTGGAGTACGGCCACATGGCAGCAACACTCATGGCCATTGAAGTGGCGAGAATAAGTCCTTCATGGGGCCTTCCCTTCAACCTTCAGATGAACGGTCCGCAGAATGTTCTGCTTAAATTCGGTTCGGAAGAATTGAAAGAACAATTCCTGCCGGGACTTATCGCAGGCACTTCCGGTGGCTGCTTTGCCATTACGGAGGCAAACTCCGGTTCCGACGTGGCAAGCATGAAGACAACGGCCACAGAGGTCGATGACGGTTTCATCCTGAATGGGTCAAAGACATGGATATCCGGTGTTCCCTACTGCGGCTGCGGTGTGGTTTACGCAATGACCGACAAGGCTGCAAAGCACAAAGGCATGTCCGCCTTCTTTATCGATTTCAATACCCCCGGCATTACCCAGAGGGCGATCACCACAAAACTCGGTCTCCACTGCGCTCCGACCGGCGAGATATTCTTTGAAGAAGCAAAAATCCCCAAGAGCGCCTTGGTTGGCAAGTTGGGTCAGGGTTTCAACATATGTATGCAGATGCTTAACTTTACACGATTGAGCTCCGCTGCCAGGGCCGTAGGCGTAGCCGAGGCCTGTATCGAGGAAGCAGTCAAGTATGCAAACGAGAGGGAACAGTTCGGACAGCCGATCGGTCAGTTCCAGATGGTTCAGGAGCAGATAGGAAGAATGTCCGTCGAGCATCATGCGGCAAAGCTTCTCGTTTACAGGGCTGCATGGCAGAAAGATCAGGGCATGAACAATACCCTCGAAACCTCAATGGCGAAATACTATGCAGCAGAGTCTGCAAACTTCTGTGCCTCTGAAGCAGTGAAGATATTCGGCTCCTACGGGTTTTCCTCAGAGTACGCCGTTGAAAGATACCTCAGGGATGCGAAGTCGTATCAGATCGTAGAGGGCACGTCGAATGTTCAGAAGATGATCATTGCCCAGTTTGCCCTGGGTTACAGAAAGTAATAAACAGTAAATCCTAAGGAGGTATTTCGTTATGGCTACAGAAGTTACGGTTCCAATGGTTGGTAAAATAGTAGGCGTGAGCGTAAATGTCGGTGACAAGGTCAACGAAGACGACCAGATCGCTACGCTTGAAGCCATGAAGATGGAGATGCCGATCGTCGCTCCGGTAGCAGGGACGATTAAGGAAATAAAGGTTGCCGCTGGTCAGGAAGTTGAGGCAGATGCAGTTCTGGCTATCATTGAATAACAAGCGTAATAAATATAGCGGGGTGACCACATGCTAGTTGCTGGTATCGACATAGGCTCCATTACGACAGAAGCCCTTCTGTTTGACAAAGACAAGGGCATCGTTGGATATACAATCATGCAGACCGGGGCTGACTCGAAAAAAACTGCTGAAATGGCCCTGGAAAAGGTTCTGGCGTATCCGGGTAAAAGCGTATCAGACGTTTCTTACATCGTTTCGACCGGGTGCGGAAGGAAAAGGGCTGCTTTCGCAAAGGAGTCCGTCACTGAAATAACCTGTATCGCAAAGGGTGTTAACTATCTGTTTCCCGAGGCCCGTACAATCATCGACATTGGTGGACAGGACACAAAGGTAGTCCGGATCGACGAAAAAGGACGGGTCACCGAATTCGAAATGAACGACAAGTGCGCGGCAGGCACCGGAAGATTCGTCGAGGTCATGGCGAAAGCGCTGAACGTGGAACTCGACAAAATAGGTGAGATTTCATTGCAGCACAAAAAAGAACTGACTATCAGCAGTATCTGCACTGTTTTTGCTGAATCGGAGGTAATTTCCCTTGTCAGTGAAGGCGAAGAGCTGGAGGATATTCTTTACGGAATCCATAAAGCTATTGCCGACAGAACCCTGGGCCTTATTAACAGGCTGGGCGGGATTGAGGAACAGGTGATTATGGCCGGCGGCGTTGCAAAGAACATCGGCGTAGTCAAGGCCCTGGAAAAAGTCCTGAATTCTTCCATAAAGATCCACGTTGAGCCCCAGATCGTCGGCGCTCTCGGTGCAGCGATCCTGTCGCTCGAAAAGGCAGTTTAAGTAAAAATGTTTCTACGGAAAGACTGGCAACGTTGTTGCCAGTCTTTTTTTTTAAGTCCTCTTCTCCGGCACAGGCTCATGGAGCATGGGCACGCAAATTGTTTGGCTTGTCCCCGGGCAATCCATACAATGGTTGATGCTTAGATGCCCGCTCGATCAGAAGGTCATTCATTGGTAATTCCTGCGCACAAGCATAAAAAAATAGGAAGGAGAGCGATGTGGTAATTACTCTGTACGTGGCCCTCGGTTTCCTGGCCTGCGGTGTAATTGCCTGGCTCCTGGCCGCAAGCCGAATCCAGAGAAGATGCATGGAGCTCGAAAGCAGGGCGAGTTCCGCTGAAGCTCTAAATGACGAGCGGGGCCGCCTGGTACAGCAGAAGGACATGGAGATCGTCCAGCTTCGCAGTGAGCTTAACACTGAGAGAGGCCTGAGGATCGAGGCATTCACGAAGTTTGAGGAATCGCAGAGAAATCTTAAAGAACAGATCGAGCGGTTTGAGACGATGGAGGCAAAGCTCGGCGAGACCTTTAAAGCCCTGTCGCTCGATGCCCTCAAGGAGAATTCAGGAGAATTTTTGAAGCTGGCAAAGACAACGCTCGAGGTCCAGGCGGCAGAGGGTCGAAAGGACCTGGAGGGCAAAAAGGAGCTCATCGACCTGAACATCGAGGCCATGGGCAAAACCCTTTCCGAGGTACAGAAAAGAATTGAGGACATGGGCAGGGCAAGCGGCGAGAAGTTTACTGAAGTAGCAACACTTATAAAAAAACACGAGGAGGTCACATCGAAGCTGAAAGATACCACCGAGCATCTCGGCCAGACACTGGCAAGCTCGAAAAAACGGGGCGAATGGGGTGAGCGGATGGCGGAAGACATCATGCGGCTGGCAGGAATGGCCGAAGGAATAAACTATACGCGACAAACAACACTTGAGGGTTCTTCCGGAAGGCCGGACTATACGTTCCTCCTGCCCAACAACCTGCGGATCAATATGGACGTAAAGTTCCCGTTGGACAACTACCTGCGCTATCTTGACGCGGAATCAGACCACGAAAGGAAACGCTACAAGGAGGAACTCCTCAGAAATACAAAAATCATGATTCGGCAGGTGACAGGCCGCGAATACATAAACCCTGCCGACAATACCGTGGATTATGTGATCGTGTTTATTCCGAATGAGCAGGTTTACAGCTTCATCAACGAAGTGGAGCCCACCATCATGGACGAGGCGCTGAAGCAAAAGGTCATCCTTTGTTCGCCCTTCACTCTCTATGCAGTCCTGGCGGTCATCAGGCAGGCTATAGAAAATTTCAACCTTGAACGGACTGCCTCGGAAATTCTCAAGCTCCTCGTCGAGTTTTCCAAACAATGGTCACTCTACAAAGAGCGATTCAAGGTAATGGGCGACAGGCTCGATGGAGCCAGAAAAGAGTATGATCTTCTCGCCACAACGAGAAGCAATATGCTGGAAAGGCCTCTCAGGAAGATAGAGGAGTTGGGCAGGCAAAAGAATATCAACCTCGATACGGCCATGCCTGGTGGTGAGCCGCGGCTTTCCGACTAGCGGTTCTTGCCCTAGAGGCCTTCAATTTGCCGTATATTTTTCAGGATATGGTCGCTGTTCGAACAGCAGAGAAAGGAAAAGAAAGGATGGATGACAAAAAAAGACTGAGGATCGTGATCGCCCAGATGATCCGGCACAACGACGAACACGCACAAGATTTCACCACCTGGGGTAATTTTGCAGAGGTCAATGGAGCAGGCGGGGTCAGCAGCATGCTCGATGAAGCCAGAAAGCATATCGATGCCGCCACTGCAGCCTTGAGGAGCGCCCTGGATTCCCTTGACTGAATCCGTTCCTTCGCTATGGAACAAATATTCCTGGCTCGCCCTGGTAGATCAATCGAGCTTTACGGTCACCGGGTCGCCTTTTGCCACGCCTTTTACCTCTCGTAAGCTCCCTCGGAAATACCCGAACTCAAGATAGCCCGAACTCCCCTCCACGCAAGTGAAGTCCTGCTCGAAATAGCTCCTGTTGATGGAAGTAAAGGACATCCCGGCAAGGGTAATGGTGAAGGGCCTCTCCTGTGCAAATTCACGGACCACATTCATCGTGATGTTCGTGATGGCATTGCCGAAACGGTCAAACCGCACGACCTGGCCACGTATGGCATCCTTTCTGACGGTAGGTAATATGCGGGCCAGACGAACAGGGTTTGCCACAGGACCACCAAAAGCCGATGGGCGGACCCCGAATGAGAGATGGGCGGAGGCCGGGGCAAAGATATCCCTTCCATGAAAAGTGGCGCTTACTTCCCTCAGCATGTATTTGCTGTTCTCTATCCCATAGACCCTTGTGTTATTGTCAATAAGGAGAGTAAAAAGGCCATTGTCGGGTCCGACAAAAAAATGTCCGTCCTTCTCGAAGGCAACAGGTTTTCGTTTGCTGCCCACCGTGGGGTCGACGACCGCAACGTGAATGGTCCCCCTCTCAAAATATCGGTAGTATTCGCAGATTAGAAACGCACCCTCTCTCATATCCTGGGGGTCAACCTCATGGGTGACGTCAATGATCCTCACAACAGGATTCATCGACAGGATAACCCCTTTCATAATGGCTACATAGGGGTCCCTCAACCCGAAATCAGTGAGGAGGGTTATGGTCTTCATAGGCTACCGGCACAACATCCTTATGTATTTCCTGAAGGGCCGTTCAATAATGCCTTTCTCGGTGATGAAATTCGATATGTACCGGCCTGGGGTAACGTCAAAGGAGTAGTAGCGCGCCTTCACCTCCTTGACGGTCAGGATCTTTCCCTGAATGTACTTCACCTCTTCTCCATCCCTTTCTTCGATCTCGATGGAGCTGCCGTTTCCTATATGCCCGTCGAAGGTGGAACCCGGTGCTGCAACAAAAAAAGGGATGTGGGATTGGTGGGCACAGAGGGCGATCATGTACGTACCTATCTTGTTGGCCGTATCCCCATTGAGTGCAATCCGGTCGGCGCCGACAACCACCTTATCCACAACCTGCTTCGAGCAGAGAAGACCGACATGGTTATCAGGGACCAGCTCAACATCGATCCCCTCCTGGGATAATTCCCAGACTGTGAGCCGCGCCCCCTGCAAATAGGGCCGCGTTTCTGTGGCAATGACCTTGATTTGCTTCCCCGACTCGTGGGCTGCCCGTATTACGCCCAAGGCGGTCCCGTAACCACCTGTGGCAAGGGCACCGGCGTTACAGTGGGTGAGAACAGTATCTCCGTCGTTGATCAGTTCGGCACCGTAGAGGGAAAGCATCCTGTTGTTCTCAATATCCTCCACGTGAACGGCGATAGCCGCGTCAATCATCGTATCAAGCCTGTCAGCGTCGTGGATGCATCTCCTGTAAACATCCTTCATCCGGTCAACGGCCCAGGCAAGATTCACTGCCGTAGGTCTCGCGGCAATCAGTCCGGCGCAGATTCTTTCCATCTCTGATTCCGTGCAAAGCCCTTGCGACTGGAGGGCCTCGCCGACTCCCAGGACCACCCCGTAGGCTGCAACTATTCCGATCAGGGGAGCCCCCCGTATGGTCATGTTTTTTATGGCCTCGATCACATCGGCCAGGGTGCGGCACCGGACATATACTTTCCTGAAGGGAAGGGCCCTTTGGTCAAGAACATAGAGACTCCCTTCCTTCCAATAAATGTGGTCGGTCATCAGCCTTTGAGCCTCCTCGCGAGAAGCTCATTCAGGAGCTTCGGATTGGCCTTCCCTTTTGTCTCTTTCATGACCTGTCCCACGAAGAACCCGAGAAGCTTCTCTTTCCCGCCTCTGAAATCCGCAACTTCCTTTGGAAAACGATCGATCACCCTGTCAATAGTGGCAACGATGGCTGATTCGTCTGAAATCTGAAGCAATCCCTTCTTCTCCACCAGGCTTTTCGGGGAAACGCTGCTTCTAAATAATTCCGGAAAGATCTCCTTTCCGATTTTTATACTGATCGTTCCATCCTTGATAAGGACAAGGAGTTCCGCAAGGTTCGCCGGGGACAAAGGCGAACGTTTCGGTGAAACGTTGCCGCTCTTCAACTCCCTGAGGAGTTCCGTCATTATCCAGTTGCTCACCGTCTTCGGCTCAGGGAAAAGCCCGATCGTCTCCTCGAAGTAATCGGCAAGCTCTTTGTCTGACGCAAGGATTTCAACATCGTATTTCGGCAGACCATGCTCGGTCATAAACCGGTCCATCTTCTCCATGGGTAATTCCGGCAAACTTTGGCGAATCCGGTCTACCCATTGATCATCCACCGTGAGGGGCAGAAGGTCCGGCTCGGGGAAGTAACGGTAGTCATGGGCCTCTTCTTTTCCCCTCATGGAGTACGTTGCACCCTCTTCTGCGTTGAACAGCCTCGTCTCCTGGACTACTTCGCCGCCGCCTACAATAACACCGATCTGCCTCTCCATCTCGTATGCCAAAGACCGTTCGATGAATCTGAAGGAATTCAGGTTCTTGAGCTCGGTCCGCGTACCCAGGTCGCTCACACCCTTTTTCCGGACCGACACGTTCGCGTCGCACCGGAAGCTCCCTTCTTCCATGTTGCCGTCACAAATCTCAAGGTACAGAAGCACATCCCGAAGCATCTTCAAATAGAGAACGGCTTCCCCCGGCGTCTCTATGTCCGGTTCGCTCACGATCTCGAGGAGAGGCACGCTCGACCTGTTGTAGTCCACAAGGCTATAGGAGCTGCTCTCGATCGTGCCTTCGTGAACAAGCTTTCCTGCATCCTCTTCCATGTGGACCCGCTTTACCCTGATCCTCTTCTTATTTCCGTCGAGATAGATATCAAGGTAGCCGTCGGTACAGATGGGCTCTTCGTATTGAGAGATCTGGTAGCCCTTCGGGAGATCGGGGTAGTAGTAGTTCTTCCGGGCGAAAATGCTCCGCCTGTTGATGTCGCAGTGGAGCGCGAGACCGAGCTTGACGGCAAAATCAACCACCTTTTTATTGAGAACAGGCAAGGCCCCGGGCAATCCCATGCAGGTAGGGCATGTGTGGCTGTTCGGCTCACCGCCGAATTTCGTGGAGCACCCGCAGAATATCTTCGTATCGGTCAAAAGCTGGGCGTGAACCTCAAGGCCTATTACACCTTCGAACTCACCGTGATCCAATGAACACCTCTTTCAGAATCGTGCGATCCCCTGAATTATTCTGAAACCGTTAAAAACACGTTTCGCACGCTGCCCTCCATGGGCAGTTTTCAATACATTTCAGAATATACACCAGATAAGCGGTCTTTTCAAAAGGATTTCACCCATGAAGCGCCGTTGTCCATATCCTGGGTGAGGCCTTTCAGCCCGGCAATAGCCATTATATCTTGCATCTTCCCTGCGAGAATAGTCCCGACCGAGGGTACGGCAACTCGTTTTCTTTCGGGGGCAGACTATATATTTCTTATGGTTTGCAGATCATCATGCGGCAGCGTTTTTTGTCCTTTTCCGCTCAAGCCCGCCAAGGATCAGCTTGCGAAGTCTTATGGATTGGGGGGTAATCTCAACAAGCTCGTCATCATTGATATAAGAGATGCACTCTTCTAAACTCATGCGGACATGGGGGGTCAATATAACGGCATCGTCCGAGCCTGCAGCGCGCATATTCGTCAGCTTCTTTCCCTTTGCAGGATTTACAACGATGTCGGGTTCGCGGGAATGCTCGCCGATAATCTGGCCTCCATACACCTTTTCGCCGGGGCCGAGAAAGAGCCTCCCCCTCTCCTGAAGGTTAAAAAGGGCGTACGCCACGGTTGTACACTCCTCCATGGCAATGAGGACACCCTTACTCCTGTTCTTTATCTCGCCGACATGTTCGTCGAACCCGAGAAAGATGTAATTCATGATACCCATGCCCCGCGTTTCCGTCAGGAATTCAGAGCGGAATCCGAGCAATCCCCGCGTGGGGATCTTGTACTTCAACCGGGCCATGCCGTTGTCCTGGTGCATCTCAAGGAGTATGCCCTTTCTGCCTCCCAGGTTCTCGATAACCTTCCCCATGCATTTTTCATCAACATCTACGGTCAATTCCTCGAAGGGTTCGAGGCGCCTGCCGTTTTCCTCCTTCCAAATCACCTGGGGTCGTGTAACCTGAAACTCGTATCCTTCCCTTCTCATCTTTTCGATGAGGATCGACAGGTGAAGCTCACCCCTTCCCGAGACCTTGTAGCCCCGGGCACCCCCTAAGTCTTCCACCACGAGGGCGACATCCGACAGGGTCTCCCGGAAAAGCCTGTCCCGGAGATGTCGTGATGTTACAAAGGTCCCTTCCTTTCCGTAAAAGGGCGAATCGTTGGGGACAAAATTCATGGAAACCGTGGGCGGGTCCACCTCGATACCACCGAGGGGCAGAGGATTTGCAGGATCTGTCAGGGTTTCACCGATCATAATGGCGTCCATGCCGGCAACAGCCACGATCTCTCCCACGCTTGCCTCTTCGGTCTCCACCTTGTCTGCCCCTTTGAAGCTGTATATTTTTTTGATATTGGCAGGATAAGGGATCTTTCCGGCTTTTGCGGCAACAATCTCCTGATCAATCCTGAGTTTTCCGGAGGTAATCTTGCCGATAGCCAGCCGGCCGAGGAAAGGGGAATAGCTGAGAGAACTCACCAGCATCTGAAGAGGCCCGGTCGGGTCTCCTGCAGGCGGGGGAATGGCATCGAGGATCATGTCGAAAAGAGGCATCATAGACCCTTTTTTATCGGCATGATCAAGGGTGGCATACCCATCCCGCGCCGATGCATAAATGACCGGAAAATCAAGGATGTGGTCAGGTGCATCAAGTTTTACGAAAAGGTCGAAGACCTCGTTCACTACCCAGTCGCACCGGGCTGCAGGTTTATCGATTTTATTAACCACCACTATGATGGGCAGGTTCAAGGCAAGGGCCTTTTTCAAAACAAAATAGGTTTGGGGCATAGGCCCCTCTGCGGCATCGACAAGGAGAAGTGCCCCATCAGCCATTCTGAGAACTCGTTCCACCTGGCCTCCAAAGTCTGCATGACCCGGCGTATCAATGATATTTACCAGATGGTTGCGGTAGAGGAATGAACCGTTTTTCGAGGCAATCGTGATCCCCCTCTCCCGCTCGAGATCCATGGAATCCATGAGACGCTCTTCAAGGACCTGGTTGTCCCGGAACACGCCGCTTTGCCTGAAAAGCTGGTCCACGAGCGTTGTTTTGCCATGGTCAACGTGTGCAATGATTGCGATATTTCGTATCCGTTCCTGTTCCATGCCCCCTCGGAATTGTCTCGATAGTGTTGCAGAGAAG